>JAABUZ0100000362.1_pt1 | contig 114594 bp, 114 predicted proteins | sample 5562091 | NCBI WGS metagenome assembly JAABUZ01 (sample SAMN12813069, study PRJNA571459) | rock metagenome | isolation source: Antarctica rocks | place: Antarctica: Victoria Land, Linnaeus Terrace sud | collected 2015-12-21 | reverse complement strand
GGGGTACCCTGCGCATGCCTTTCGAGACGGTTGAGTTATGGCAGAAGCGAATTGCCAACTCAGCCACCGAAAACACCTGGATCGTGGCTGAAGCCGACGGGCGGGTCGTCGGCAATGGCGTTCTCATGCCAAGAGCAAATCCGCGTCTCGCCCACATCGGTGAAATCGTGATGGGTGTCGATGATGGCTTCGTAGGACGGGGAATCGGATCTGCGATCCTTGCGGCGCTGCTCGAGGTGGCCGACAACTGGCGCGCGCTCAAACGCATCGAACTGGACGTTTATGCCGACAACGAGCCTGCCATTCGGCTCTACACGCGGCAGGGATTTGCGATCGAAGGCCGGCGAGTGAAGGCGGGCCTCACGGATGGGCAGTACCTCGACACGTTGCCGATGGCGCGGCTGCACTTCTGAGTTTCTCAGGCTGGCTCGAAAATGTCTGGACGAGCGCACTCGCAACTTGGCGGCCTATATTTGACTATATCTTTTACCGGCATACGCCACATCCGGTTATGGCAAGCTCGTTCGATTTCAAAACGTGCCAAAACCGGGCTTAGTTTGGGTTTATCTTTTTCTTTTATAATAAACTCGACAGAGTCGCTGGATAACTAGAAATTTTAGCCGGAAACTGGCAATTAAATTATATCTAATTCACTAGATACTGGTCGAAGAACGCCGTGATTTCTGCGAAAGCTTCTTTGGTCTCGGGTGCCGCCGGATCGAAAAGGTATTGCGCATGGGAGAAGCCTTCGAACACTTGTAGCTCCGCCTTCACTCCGGCTTCCCGGAGTTTGCGGTGGGTGCGGACGGTGTTGGATAGAAACAGGTCCCGTGTGCCGGTCGTCAGGATGGTGGGCGGGAAGCCGTGAAAGTCGCCGTAGATCGGCGACAGCTGCGGATCCTTCATGTCGTGGCCATTCGCGTAGAGCGCAGCCGCATGGGTCAAGTAGCCGCTGTAGCTGACCAGGACGTTGTCCAACCACTCGTTCGTCTTGTAGCTGTCACCGGTTTCGGTCAGGTCGGCCCAGGGCGTACCCGGGGCGATGGCGGCAGGTAGGGCCAAGCCTTCCTGCTTGGCGCGCAAGATCATCGCCAGCGTCATGCCGCCGCCGGTCGAGGTGCCGACGATGGCCATGCGGCTTGGGTCCTGCATCGCCAGCGCCGCTCTCCACACCGCCATGGCGTCGTCCATCGCCGCCGGGTAAGGCGCGTCGGGCGGCATGCGGTAATCGAACTCGATCACCTTGTAGCCGCCATAGGCGGCCATCAGCATGGCCTCGGCAGTCCCCGATTCACCCGGGCCATAGACATAACCGCCGCCATGGACGTTGATGATCAACTGGTTGCGGTGCGCGTCAGGCATTGATCTTGGCGTGAAAATGAAGCCTTTCACGCCGCCGATCACCGTCGGCTCCATCGTGACGCCCAGCATCTCCCGAGCTTTCGCCAAGCCCGGCAGCGAGGCATCGGCCAGTTTTTTGACCAGGGTGCGCCATTCGTCGGGTGAAGCTGGGTTGGCGTTCCAGGCCGGCATGCGGTAGGGCGCTGCGACCAGCACCTGCGCGGCCGCGCCAATGTCCTGTGGGACGGGAACAACCTTGGCCGGAAGCGTGCGTGGGCCCGGGGCGGCATTGGCCGAATTTTGCGACGCCTCGAGGTTGGCGAAACTGGGGGTCTGAGCGAGAGCGGGTGTGATCAGCGCGCAGGCCAGAACCGCAGCCGTCAGCCGAGTCGTGGGGACCATCATCGCCTCCTGCATGACATCTTCTACGGCCGCAGATGACCCCCGATGTCTCGGCCACTAGAACGCAACGGAACGGCTGTGTGAAGCTGTCTCATGGGCATTCCTGTGCAGGTCCCACCTGCTTGGTCGGCACGCATACACTCGGCATGCGGGTCGGCCTGCAACCTGCGCCTAAAGGGATGGGTTTTCGGCATGGTGGGGCACCTCGTGCGAAAGCATCATCGGTGTCCACGACCAAGTCGGGTCATTGCCGCCGCGGGGCAGGATCGGTGGACGACAACGGTATCAACGCGACGGGTCGGCGCCGACCAGCCATGTCACCTGGCTGCCGTGGGCCTGTGCGGTCGCAAGGCGCTCGTCCCGTCCACCGGGCCAGGTCGTGAGGCGGAGGTCCGGGGGACCTTGTCGGTCGACCGGCTCGAAACGGAGCCATGCCAGGGGCGCCGCCGCGTCGGCGCGCCCGCCGGCTTGCTGCATCGTTTCCGTGATGGCCGCTCGCGCGGCTGACGGCAGGTACTGCCACATGATGGAATGGTAGAGCACCGTGGCGCGGCCCTCGGCCCGCTCCCGCGTCCGGGCCTCGACCCAGTCGGCCGCATCGGCCCGCTCGACCCTGGTGCCGGCGGCCCGCGCCAGCGCCATGGCGCCGTCGAGCCGCCGCAGCCTCTCGGTCTGGTCGGCCCAGACGTAGGATCTGAGCCGCAGGCGCTGGGCGGGATCCTCGATGTCGACCGGAGCGATGTCGCAGCCGCGCCTTTCGCCGACCCGCAACGGCCCACCCACGGCTGGCGTGGGGCCGCTCCACTCCGGCGACAGCACGACCGGGCTCGTCGGATCGCCCCACCGGGCCGTGCCGAGACGGTAATGGAAACGATCCCAGTTGAGGTTGAGGCCGGCGCTGGCGCCGATCTCGAGCATCCGCAGCGGCAGGCCCGTCGCCGCCGCGACGCGCAGGAACCCGCCGAGCAGCACGGCCGAGCGGCCGACCTCGTTGGTCTGCGGCGGCGAGGCGATGAAGGCGCGAACGACGTCGGTCCGCTCCGCGAGGGACGCGAGGATCGCGGCCCGCAGGGCAGGGCGGTCGATCTCGGGCGAGGCGGCGGTTGCGCCGGGATAGTGTCGTGCCAGACGTGCGTCTTCGCCGCCGAGCGCGAGGGCGTGGAGGGCCCCGGCCAAGCGTAGCGGCAGGGCGTCGGCGGCCGGATCGCCCGGCCAGCCGTCGACCAGCCCCGCGGTCGTCCCGCCGGCCGCGATGTCGTCGGTGAGCGCCGACAAGACCTCGGCCGTGAACGGCGAACCGAGGCTCCTGCACCACGCGACCTGCTGGCCAAACGCCGCCAGCACCGCGTTGCGTCCCCGTTCCTCCGGCAGGTCGCCCATGCCGCCCTCCCGCCCGATGGTTCAGTGCGATGGACCCTCGACGGCGGTTTCGCGCGCCGGGACGCCTTCAGCTTCGCCGCTGCGCCGTGAACCGCGCCGCATCGGCGAGGTTCGCGGCCCGCGCGGCGGGGAAGATCGCCAGCGCCGCAACGGCATCGTCGGCCAGTGCGTCGCGGCGCCGCTTGGCAACGTCGAGCCCGAGGGCCGCCACGAGCGTCGCCTTGTTGCGCCCAGCATCCTTGCCGGCCGCCTTGCCGAGCGTGGCCGCGTCGCTCTCGGTGTCGAGGATGTCGTCCGCCACCTGGAACGCGGCGCCGAGCGCCGTGCCGAAGCGACGGAGCGCGTCGCGTTCCGCAGCCGAAGCGCGGCCCAGCATGGCGCCGGCTTCGACGCCGTAGAGCAGCAGCGCGCCGGTCTTCATTGCCTGCATCCGCAGCACGAAAGGCGCCTCGTGCGGCGCCTCGGCCCGCTCGGCTTCGAGGTCGAGCGCCTGGCCCCCCGCCATGCCGCCGAGCCCCGCCGCGCGGGCGAGTCCGAGCACCAGCGCGGCCCGCACCGCCGGGTCCGGATGGGTGGCGTCGCCGGCCATCACGTCGAACGCGTAGGTCAGCAGCGCGTCGCCGGCCAGGATGGCGGTGGCCTCGTCGAAGGCCTTGTGGTTCGTGGGCCGGCCGCGGCGCAGGTCGTCGTCGTCCATGGCGGGCAGGTCGTCGTGGATCAGCGAATAGCAGTGGATCATCTCGAGCGCGGCGCCAGCTCGCAACGGCCCATCCCCTTCGATGCCGAACAGCCGTGCCGTCTCCACCACCAGGAAGGGCCGCAGCCGCTTGCCGGCGCCGAGCGCCGAATAGCGCATGGCTTCCAGCAGACGCTCGGGCCGCGCCACTTCGCCGGGCAGCACGGCGGGGGAGAGGAGACGCTCCAGCGTGGCCTCCACGGCGTCGGCAACCGACTTCAGGCGACGGTCGAAGTCTTCCGGCTGCGCAGCGGTCGGCATCATGGTGTCCTGGAGGGGTTCGGCGCGGCGCCGGTCAAGCTCGGGGCTTTTGGCCGCTCCGTCCCGGACGGTCAAGCGCGGATCCGCTTCAGGGTTGAGGCCGCAAAGGTTGCGGGCGCAGGAACAGCAGCTGCGTGCCGCCGCTCTCCCGCCGCTCGACCAGGGCGAAGCCCGTCGGCAGCGTGACGGGCGAGGTGGCAGCCTCTTCGAGGACGCAGAGCGCGTCCGGCGCGAGCCATCTGCCGTCCCGCAACGCACCGAGCGCAGCCTCGCCGAGGGCCCGTCCGTAAGGCGGGTCCAGGAAGGCCAGTCCGAACGGGGCAGCCGCGACGTCGCCGAGCTTCGTGGCGTCCCGACGGAAGATGCGGCACAGTCCGGCGACCCCGAGCGCCTCGACGTTGTCGCGGATCAGCGCCCGCGCGTCAGCACCGTCCTCCACGAAGAGCGCATGGGCGGCGCCGCGCGACAGGGCCTCGAGCCCGAGCGCTCCGGTCCCGGCGAAGAGATCGATGACGCGCGCGCCCGTAACGGGATCGCCGTAGCGATGGGCCAGCACGTCGAACAGCGTTTCACGCAGGCGATCGCTGGTGGGGCGGGTCGCGGTGGCGGACGGCACCCGCAGCGGGCGGCCCCGGAAGCGGCCGCCCACGATCCTCACGATCGGCCGCGGGGCGGCCTGCTGCCGTCGGGTCTGCCGGATCCTGTCGGACGACTGCCGTCGGGCGGACGGTTGCGCCCCGTGGCAGGCCTTGCACTCCCGAAGCCACCCGCACGTCCGCCGGGCTTGCGGCTCGCCGGCTTGTTGCTGGAATCCGGCCCGCCCGCGGGCTTGCCGCCGTAGCCGCCGTGGGGCTTGCCGCCGGAGCCGGCGGCGCGGTCGCCGTGGGGCTTGCCGCCGGAGCCGGCGGCGCGGTCGCCGCGGGGCTTGTCGTCGAAGCCGGCGGCGTGTCCACCCTGCGGCCTACTCATCCTATCGGCCCCGCGTTCGCCGCGGGGTCGACCGCCGAAGCCTGTGGAACGCTCTGCGCGAGACCCATCGCCCGGCCTGTTGCGGGCTGGCCTCGCATCGGCGCCGGAACCCGCGCGCGATTTGGCGGAATCGGTCCCGCGTTCGGCATTGCCCCGGGTATTCTGGCGGCCCGGCGCGTGGCCCTGCTTCTCGTCGGCGAAACGCCGGGCATTGCGGCTCCCGCCGTCCGCCCGTTCGCTGCCGCGCCCGACCGGGATCACGCGCTCGATCTTGACGGCGCGCCCCTTGCGGTCGGCCGTGGCGCCACGCTCGATGCGACGACGCCCAGCCTGCGCGGCGTCCTCGCGTGCGACCCGGAGGGCCGACACATGGGCCCGGGGCGGCGGGTTGGAGCGGCTCGGGCGCGCCGCGGCCAGCGGCTCCGGCGCGGCACGCCCGCCATGGCGCTGAGCCCGTTCCTCGACATTGTCGAGGTCGACCCCCGCTTCCACCATGAGGCCGGGGCCGAGCTGGTCGCGCAGCACGCGGCTCGGCACGGCTTCGACCGCGCCTTCGGCCAAGTCGCCCAGTTGGAACGGGCCGAAGGAGATGCGGATCAGCCGCGTCACGCCGAGGCCGAGCGATTCCAGCACCCGCTTGATTTCGCGGTTCTTGCCCTCGCGCAGTCCCATGGTGAGCCAGGCATTGGCGCCCTGCACGCGATCCAGCGTGGCCTCGATCCCGGCGTAGTCGACCCCATCCACCGTGATGCCGCCCTTGAGGGCGTCGAGCCGCGCCTGATCGATCTCACCGTTGGCGCGGACCCGGTAGCGCCGCATCCAGCCGGTCGCCGGCAGTTCGAGCACGCGCGCCAGGCCGCCGTCGTTGGTCAGCAGCATGAGGCCTTCGGTGTTGATGTCGAGCCGACCCACCGACACGACGCGCGGCAGTGCTTCGGGCAGGTGCTCGAAGATCGTCGGCCGGCCCTCGGGGTCGCGCGACGTGGTGACGAGCCCGCGCGGTTTGTGGAACATGAAGAGCCGCGTCGGCTCGCGCTCGGGTAGGGCCACGCCATCGATGGTGATGCGGTCCTCGGCCCGGACGTTGAGGGCCGGGCTGTCGATCACCGTGCCGTTCACGGCCACGCGGCCGGAAGCGATCCAGCTTTCCGCGTCGCGCCGCGAACACAGGCCGGCCCGGGCCATGACCTTGGCCACGCGGGCATCGTCCTGGCGCGGGGCCGGTTCGCCGGGCCGCTGCGCCGATGACAGGCGCGCTTCGGCAGGGCGGGTGCGCGGCTTGTCGCCCCCGCGCCCGAACGCGGGCTGCGGCTTCGGGGACTTCGGCCGGCTCGGCGGCTTGATGGTGTCGGTCATCCGGCCGTGATAGCAGGACGCCGCGTGGAACGGGAGTATGCTTTGGTGTCGGCAGCCGATGACCCGCTGGGCCTTGCCTTCGCCGAGGCTCGGGCCGCCGCGGCACGGGGCGAGGTGCCGGTCGGCGCCGTCGTCGTGCGCGACGGCGTGCTGTTGGCGGCGGCCGGCAACAGGACGGTCGCCGACCGCGACCCGACTGCGCATGCCGAGATGCTGGCGATCCGGGCCGCCTGCGTGGCGGTCGGATTGGAGCGGCTCACTGGCTGCGACCTCTACGTGACGCTCGAACCCTGCGCCATGTGCGCGGCCGCCATTTCGTTGGCCCGGCTGCGGCGGCTCTATTATGCGGCCTCCGACCCCAAGGGCGGCGGCGTCGCGCATGGCGCCCGTTTCTACGCCCAGCCCACCTGCCACCATGCGCCTGACGTCTACGGCGGCCTCCGCGAGAGGGAGGCAGCCGAGATGCTGCGACGCTTCTTCCGCGAGCGCCGGGACGGCTGAAGGCTGCGCGTGCTCATAGGACGCAGCCGCGCGATGCCCGGTCGATCGTTAAGCGAGGGCTTGTCGCGCCGGCTGATCCCCGACCCGGGCGGCGAGCGCAGGCGTTGACCCATGAGCCAGTCCAACAAAGCCCTGAACGATCAGGTCATCGTCATCACCGGCGCGTCGAGCGGCATTGGCCTCGCGACCGCCCGCATGGCAGCGCGGCGCGGTGCCGGGGTCATCCTGGTGGCCCGCAATGCCGAGGTGCTGGCCGCCGAACAGGCCCGCCTGCAAGCCGCTGGCGGCCGCGCCATTCACGTCGTGGCGGACGTGGGGTCGCGCGAAGCGGTGGAGGGCGTGGCCGCGCGGGCGGTCGAGGCCTTCGGCGGCTTCGATACTTGGGTCAACGTCGCCGGCCTCACCATCTACGGCAACCTCTGGGACGTCGAGGACCGCGACAGCGAGCGGCTGATGCGGACCAACTTCTGGGGCACGGTCAACGGCTCGCTGGTGGCGGTCGAGCACCTGAAGGACAAAGGCGGCGCGCTCGTCAACGTGGGCAGCGTCGCGTCCGACTTGGCCTTCCCGCTCCAGGGCATGTATTGCGCCAGCAAACATGCCGTGAAAGGCTTCACGGATGCGTTGCGGATGGAACTGCTGCAGGACGGCGTCCCGATCGGCGTCACCTTGGTCAAGCCGACCTCGATCGACACGCCGCTACCCCATCGTGCCCGCAACTACATGGATCGCGAGCCGACGCTGCCGCCGCCGATCTACCGTCCCGAAGAGGTGGCCGAGGCCATTCTTCACGCGGCCGTCCATCCCCGGCGCGAGATCTATGTCGGCGGTGCCGGCAAGGCGCTGTCCGACTTCAAGGCCGTGGCGCCCAACGTCTATGACGTCCTGGCTCCGGCGATCTCGGCATTCGAGCGCCGAAAAGAGAAGCCGCGCGACCCCGCCGGTGCCCTGCACGCGCCCACCGGCGGCGGGCAGACTCGGGGCGACTATCCCGGATATGTCATGAAGACCAGCGCCTACACCCGCGCCGGGCTGCACCCGCTGGCCACCACGATGCTGGCGGCCGGCGCGGCCGCCGCCACCGCGCTGGTCTTCGGGCGACGGCGCTCCTGAGATGGCGGTGGTGCCGTCGGCGAGGCCGGCCCGGGCCCCGATCGAGGCACGCCGGCCCAGGCCGACCGCAGCGCCGGCGCGCCCGGACCGCGACATCATCCGCACGCCCACCGACCGAGCGCTCTGCTACGCCGAGGCCGGCTCAGGGCCGGACGTGCTGCTGATCCACGGCACGCTCACGACGCTCGACGACATGCGGCTCGGCCCCATGGAGACGCTGTCGAGGCACTTCCACGTGGTCGCCGTGGACCGCCCCGGTCACGGCGGCAGCGACCACGACCGCCTGGGCGACGCGTCTCCCTGGGCCCAAGCCGCGACGCTTCGCGAGGCGGCCCGTGCGCTCGCGCTCCGACGGCCCGTCATCTGCGGCCATTCCTTCGGCGGAGCCGTCGCACTGGCCTATGGCTTGGCGTACCCCGACGAGGTCGCCGGTGTCGTGGCCCTGGCGCCGATCTGCTTTCCGGAACTGCGGCTCGAGCACCTGCTGTTCGGCGCCCGCGCCGTGCCGTTCTGGGGCGACACCCTGGCCGGCGCCATGGGCGCGTTGCTCGATCCTGCAATGCTGGCGCTGTTATGGCGCGCTATGTTCCTGCCCCAGGCGATGCCGCGGCGGTACGCGGCCGAATTCCCCTTCGCGCTCGCGGGCCGACCCGAGCAGACCGTAACCGAAGGCGAGAACGCGATGGGTTTGTGGCCCGGCCTCGCCCGCAGCGCCCTCGGATACGGGGCCTGCCGCGTCCCGGTGCGGGTGCTCTGCGGCAAGGCCGACATCGTCGTGAACACGTGGACCCATGGCCTTCCTGCGGCACGGATGATCCCCGGTGCGCGTTTCGAACTGCTGCCCGGGATCGGCCATATGCTCCACCACTTCCGCGTCGACGCGGTCGAGGCAGCCGTGCGGGAAATCGCGGAACTTTGAGCGGACTGCCGGGCCGCTGCAGGCGAGGGTGCTGCCGACGCAACAACCGATGTCAGCGCGGCTCGCCGGCGATCAGGCCCCTATCGGTCAGCACGACCCAGTTGCCGCCGCGCCGCTCGATGGACAGTACCCGCCCGGCACCGTTCAGCACGGAGCCGGGCTTGACGACCGAAAGGCTCGACCGCGATTCGACCAGGGCCTTGCCGTCGAAGACGTTGCGCAGCATGAAGTCGGGGAGGGGGTGGCTGTTCGGGCTATAGCGTCCCTGGCCGGATTGGTTATCGGTGCTATCTCGTAGCGAGCCCCGGGACGGAGCCGTAAGTGTCCCGGTCGGGGTGGGGTCGATCGTATCGGCCTCCGCCGCCTCGATCCGCGCCGAGGACGGTTCCACGGCATGGGCGGAAAGGCCGGCTCTGCCCTCGGCCAAGTCGGTCTCGCCGGCAGCGCCGCCCGCGCCATGGCCGTAGCGGGCGAACAGGTGGAAGTTGCCGCTCGGGGTCACCACGCCGGGCGCCAAGGCCAGCATATAGGCCGCGAAACCGGCCGATGCCGTGGCGGCCCCGATGCCGAGCCCGCTCCAGACCCAGTCGGCACCCGCGCGTGCGGGCCTCGACGGCGCGGTCCGCATGGCGGGTCCTGGCGGCGCCACCCCCGGCGTCCTGTCGGCCACGAGCTGAAGTGTCGTCCGCCTCCGCGATGCCGCAGCGAGCGGCCCCTGCGCGAGCCCCGATGTGTCGAGCGGCTTCGGCAGGTCGGCGGGACGCGAAGGCTTTGCGGGACGCGACAGCTCCGCGGAACGCGACAGCATGCGGGACCTCACTTCTGCTTCTGGAGCGCGGTGGCGAGGTCGCGGAATGCGTCCTCGCTCGGTGCCGTACCGGGTGACTGCATCAGGGCCTCGTAGATGCGGGGCACCATGACGACGGCCTGGTCGAGATCGGCATCGCTCCCGGCCCGGTAGGCCCCCATGGCGCGCAGATCGCGCGTGTCCTCGAACCGGGTGATCAACTCGCGCAGCTTGCCCACCAGCACGCTCTGCTCGGGCGTCCATACCTGATGGGCGAGGCGCGAGAGGGAGACCTGAAGGTCGATCGCCGGGTAGCGGCCCTGCGCGGCAACTTTCCGGTCGAGCACGATATGCCCGTCGAGGGTGCCGCGGATCGTATCGGCCACAGGGTCGTTGTGATCGTCTCCGTCGACTAGGACCGAAAAGATGCCGGTGATGGACCCCGAGCCCTCGCGGCCGGGCCCCGCGCGCTCGAGCAGCCTCGGAAGATCCGAGAACACGCTCGGCGCGTAGCCTCTGGCAACCGCGGGCTCGCCCGCGGCGAGCGCCACGTCGCGGGCCGCGTGGGCATAACGCGTCACGCTGTCGACGATGAGCAGCACGCGCTCGCCCCGGTCGCGGAACAGCTCGGCGATGCTCATCGCGGTCCTGGGGGCGAGGCGTCGCATCATCGGGCTCTCGTCGCCGGTCGCCACCACGCAAACGGCGCGGGCCCGGTTGGCGCCGAGCGAATCCTCGATGAACTCGCGCACTTCGCGGCCGCGCTCGCCCACCAGCGCGATCACCACCGTGTCGAAGCCCTTGGTCTCGGCCAGCATGCCCAGCAGCGTCGACTTGCCGACGCCCGATCCAGCGAAGATGCCGATGCGCTGGCCCGGGCAGAGGGGGCAGAAGATGTCGATGGCCTTGATGCCGGTCTTCAGCGCGCCCCTGACGCGCGAGCGTCCGAGGGCCTGCGGCGGCTCGGCGTCCGCCGCCATCGCGACCCGCCCGGGCAGGAGCGGGCCGAGCCCATCGGCGGGGCGGCACAGGGCGTCGACCACGCGGCCTCGCCAGGATGCGTCGGGCGAGAACCGGAGAGGTCCGCATCGCCGCACCGCGAGCCCCAGCGTGGCGTCGAGCTGCTGGCCGAACGGCTTCACGGTGGCGCCGACGCGCCCCACCCGCACGACCTCGCCCCGGCGCTCGGCTCCCCCGGCCTCGAACTCGACCGTGTCGCCGAGCCGCACGAAGGGCGACAATCCGTCGACCCGATAGGCGCTGGGCGACACCTCGGTCACGACACCGCTACAGGCGACGAAGGCCTCCGTTGCGGCGGTGCTGCGCACCGCTGCGCCGAGGCGCTCGAGCCGGTTCACGGGTTCGACCCCAGGGCCTTGATGGCCTCCTGCAGGGTGGCGTCGGCGGTGGTGTTGGCCTGAGTGACGCCGTCGAGCGCGTGCTGGACGCCGATCAGCTTGGTCAGTTCCAGAACCGGGTTGACGTTCGACCCTTCGACGAAACCCTGGACGACGCCGGCATTGGTGAAGTCCAGGATCGGGGTGGCGGCCGTGTCGGGGATGACGCCGGAATTCTCCGCCCGCGTCAGCTTGGCCGAGGGGTCGATGCCGAAGAGCCCGATGGCGCCCACCTGGGCGCCGTTCTGCGTCAGCATGCCGTCGGCCGAGATGGTGGGCGGCCCGGCCGCGGGATCCAGGACCAGGCCCGCGCCGCCGGCGTCGAGAACCGGAAAATCGTTCACGGTCCTGAGGTCGCCCGTGGGCGTCATCTTCATCCGCCCGTCCCGCGTGTAGACGACGCCCTGTGGCGTCTTGATGGCGAGCCAGGCATCGCCCTGCACGGCGACGTCGAGGGGGTTGTCGGTCTTCAGCCGCTCGCCCCCCGAGCGGTCGATGTAGTCGGCCCCGTGGACGCTGAACGCCACCGGCGTGTCGCCGGTCTGGGACAGCACCGTGTCGAAGGTCACCCCCTCGGCCCGGTAACCGGCCGTATTCATGTTGGCGATGTTCTGGGCGATGGTGCTGAGACGGCGCTCGATCGTCATCTGCCCGGACAGGCCGACGTAGAAGTTGGACTGCATGATTCAGGGTTTCCGGCGCGACGAAGGGATCGATGGGTCCAGTATCGACGGCTCCAGTATCGTCTGATGGCGTGCCATGTTGCTGGTGGCTGTCATCGGTGATCCTCAGCTCCCCCCAAGCGACAGCTTGGCGAGGCTCAGCAACAGGTCCGAACTGACCCCGTTCGACGTCGAGCCCGAGCTGAACAGGTTGAGGACGGAACCGGCCGGGACGGAGCTATTGACGCCGTTGGCCGTATCGAGCAGGCTCGTAGCGGCCGACTGCGATGTATCAACGAGCAGCACGTTGCTCACGTTGGACGAGTTCGAGACGTCGTATTGTGACGTGAAGCGCTCGACCAGCCTCTCGACCTTGGCGGGGTCCTGCAGATCTTGGATCCTGACGACTTTGCTGAGCAGGGCGGCCTGCGCATCGATGTTGCCCTGACTCGAGGCCGGCGAGAGACCGAACGTGGTCTGTACCACGGTGAGCAGCTTGGCATCGGCCAGAATGCCGTAGCCCGAGGTGATGGAGGACGCGTTGCGCTTGAAGTAGAGCGCCAGCGCGACGCCCTTGTTGGTCTTGCCGACAGTGTCTTCGAGCGTCTGCTCGATGTATTTGTCGGCTGCTCCCGTCGTGGCCGATGTCGCTTTGGTGGCGGCCGCACCCGAGGCGGCGAAGTTGAAGGCCGCCGCGAATGTTTTATAGCGCGGGTCGCCCAAAGTGTTGGCCAGCGCGGATCGGCTCGTGACGCCGCCGTTCAGCACTTTGATCATCAGACCCTTGGCGTGGATCATGTCGCCGAGGCCAAAGGCCTTCATGGCGTAAGAAAACAGCTGATAGTTGTTCACGAATTGCGCAACGGTCTTCACCTGGCCGATATGGGCCAGGTAATAGAGGGTCGCGGCCTTCACGTCCGGTTCGGCCGCCGTGGCGGCCTGCTGGCGAGCGATATTGCTCGCGACCGCGAGATAGCTGGCGGTGGTGGAGAGCACGGTCCTCGCCCTTCGCTGAAGCGGGCCGGCGGCGGAAGGCCAGCCCTCTGGTGAGACAGTCGCTCCCGCGACTTGCCCCAGGCTGACGGTGGGCGAAAGGGCGCCGGGCGCGCCGCCCCGGCCTTGCGAGCCAGCCCCGCGCAAGGCGCCGCTGTTGCTCTGCCCTCGGGGATGGCCGAGGCGGCGACAGCGTCGGGACCGGCCTAACCGGACCTGGATCCCCGCCCGACCGGAGTGACGCAATTGGGTTTCATCATCGGCATCGTCGTGGCGCTGGGCTGCATGATCGGCGGCTATGTGGCGCCCGGCGGGCACCTGTCGGTCATCTGGCAGCCGTTCGAACTGGTCATCATCCTGGGATCGGCGCTGGGCACTTTCATCATCGCCAACCCCTTGTCGGTCATCAAGGACACCGGCAGGGCCGTGGTCGAGGCCATCGCGGGCAAGACCCCCAAGGGGCGCGACTACCTCGACCTCCTCGGCGTCCTCTATACGCTGATGAAGGAGCTTCGCGGCAACGCCCGCAACGAGGTCGAAGGCCATATCGACAACCCGGCCGAATCGACGCTCTTCAAGCGATATCCCAAGGTCCTCGCCGATCAGGCCATGACGGCCTTCATCTGCGATTACTGCCGGCTCATCCTAATCGGCAATGCACGCACCCATGAGATCGAATCGCTGATGGATGAGGAGATCCAGACCATCATGCGTGACCGGTTGAAGCCCTACCAATCGCTGAACGCGGTGGCCGACACGCTGCCGGCGCTCGGCATCGTGGCGGCGGTGCTGGGGATCGTGCATGCGATGGGGGCGCTCGACCAGGCGCCGGAAGTGCTGGGCGAACTCATCGGGGCGGCCCTGGTCGGCACCTTCGCGGGCATCTTCCTGTCCTACGGCATTGCGGCGCCCCTGGCCGCCAAGATCAAGGTCGTGCGCGACAAGCGTGCTCGCCTCTACATCATCGTCAAGCAGTCGTTGCTGGCCTTCATGAACGGTGCCGTGCCGCTGATCGCGCTCGAACACGGCCGCAAGACCATTTCGGCCTATGACCGGCCCTCTATCGACGAGGTCGAGAACGAGACTATGGGGGGCGGCGTTGCCGCGGAACCCTTGGCCAAGAAGGCTGCGTGACCGTGCCGGCACCGACCGAGTTGCGAAAAAGGCCGACACGGGCCGCCCCGCTCGCCCCGGCGAGCCGGTTCTGGTTCGATCGCGGCGCTCCGAGCCGGCTCGACCGCATGCCGTTCTTCGGTGAGGCCATGGCGGCCGTGGCCCTGGCCTGGACGGGCGGTTTTGGTGCCTTGTCGGTGGCTTCGGCGAGTTTCCGCTTTGTGGGCCTCGCTGATTGCAAGGTGGCGGCGCTGTCCGAGCGCCGCGGCGCCGACCCGGTCTTCGCCGTCCTCGATGCGCCCGGATGGTCGACGGCGGTCGGCCTGCAGTTCGATCGGGCCTTCGTTGCGGCCGTGGTCGAGGCCTTGTTCGGCGGCGGCGGACAGGAGGGTGCCGACTTGGCACTGGGCGTCCTGTCCGCCGTGGAGACCCGCATCGCCGAGGTGGTGGCGGGGCAGGCCGCGGACGCGCTGCGGGCGGGCTTCGCCGGGATCCTGCCGAGCACTTTTCGGTTCGACCGGATCCAGCCGAAACCCGACCTCGGCTTCCTGGGCCGGCCCAACGCGTCCGTGGTGGTGGCGACGATCGGGCTCGACGTCGCCGGCCAGACGGCCGAGATCGACATCCTGGTGCCCCGCGCGGCCCTCGACATCTTCGCCGAGCGTCTCGCCGTGTTGCCGGCCGACGAGCCCGCCGGCTCCGATCCGCGTTGGTCCGATCAGCTCGAAGGCGAACTTGCGCGCGCGCCGATGAGCCTGTCGGCCGTGATTTCACTCGACGCCATGACGCTCGGCGCCATCGCGCGGCTCGCGGTCGGGCAGGTGCTGGCGCTGCCGCGCAACGCCGCTGCCGACGTCCGGCTGATGTGCGAGGGCCGCGAGCTGTTCCGCTGCGATTTCGGCCACTCGGGCGGGCTCCATACGGTGCGGATCGAGGATCCGGCGGCCGAACCTAGTCTCGCGCAAGGCTGATCCCGCAGCATGGCGTAGAGGCAGCGTCGTGCGGGATGCCTCTGCCGCGCGACCCTTCCCGCGAAGCGCTCGACCAGCAAGGTGCGACGACGATGACGTTCGAAGCCGAAACCGTTTCCTCCGCGGGCGCTGTGCCCAATCTCGACGCCATCCTGAGCATCCCCGTGTCGGTCCAGGTGGTCCTCGGCGGCACCGCGATGCCGGTGTCGTCCCTGATGAAGCTCGGCCGCGGCGCCGTGATCCCGCTCGATCATCGCGTCGGGCAGCCAGTCGACATCGTGGTCAACGGCCGCGTGATCGCCCGGGGCGAGATGACGGTCATCGAGGACGATGCTACCCGGCTTGGCGTGTCCCTGACCGAAATCGTCGTGGCGGGCGCGACCGGCTTCCAGGCCGGCCCGGCCGCCAAGCAGTAACGGCAGGATCTTCCCCGCGATGTCGACCGCCGTCGCTGCCCTCCACGACCACCGGCTGCTGAACGGCCCCGAGAAGGTCGCGGCCCTGCTGCTCGCCATGGGCAAACCGCTGGCCAGCCGCCTGCTGAAGCACTTCGACCCGAGCGAACTCAAGATCATCACGCGCTCGGCCGCAGCCCTGGGCGCCGTGCCCATCACGGCGCTCGAGGGCCTGGTCGAGGAATTGGCCCAGCAGTTCTCCCGCGGCGTCGACCTGCGCGGCACCGCGGCCGAGGTCGAGCACCTGCTCGGCGGCGTGCTGCCGCCCGAGCAGGTGGCCGAGATCATGTCGGACGTGCTCGGTAATTCGAATTCCTCGACCTGGGTGCGCCTGTCGGGCCTGCCCGAGAAGGACCTCGCGGCCTATGTGGGCAAGGAGCATCCGCAGACCGCGGCGCTGATCCTGGCTCGCCTGACGCCGGAGGCTGCCGCCAGGACGCTGGTGCTGCTGCCCCGTGAGCTGCGCAACACCCTGACGCGCCGCATGCTGGCGCTGCGGCCGGTCAGCGAGGCTACGATCAAGATCCTCGAGACCAAGCTGCGCGACGATCTCCTCAACGGTGCGGTGCGCGAGGGCGTGAGCACGCAGGCCCGCGTCGCCGACATCCTCAACCGCATGGAGCCGGAGCAAGCCGAGGAGATGCTGCGGACGATCTCGGACTCCAAGCCCGACGACGCCGCGGCGCTCCGGGCCAAGATGTTCAGTTTCGACGACATCGTGAACCTGCCGGCCAAATCGAAGAGCGTGCTGTTCGACAAAGTGCCCAGTGACCAGCTCGTCGTGGCGCTGCGCGGCACCGATGTGGGTTTCCGCGACGCCGTGCTGTCGGCGCTCGGTGCCCGCGCCCGGCGCCTCGTCGAGAGCGAACTCAACGCGGCCGGCGGCTCGCCCAAGGAGACCGCCGCGGCCCGGCGCGCCATTTCCGCGACCGTGCTGCAGCTTTCGGCCGCGGGCGAGATCGAGATCGGCGGCGACGCCGCGGAAGAGGCCTGAGATGCTGCGCGCGACGTCGCGCTTCTCCGAGCCGCGGAGCCTTCCGACGAAGCGCGCCACAGGGCTCCCTTCGCCGCGCTCGGGCCTTCGCGGCTTGCCCGACGTCGCGATCGGCTGCGACCGTGGCAGACGCGGCACGACGGACCGGTCCTCGCACCACGGGCGTCGAGATCGTCGAGCGCACTTGCCTTCCCCCAGCCGGATTGGCCGACGGGGGCTCTGTCGATGAGCGACACCGAAGACCAGGACAGCAAGACCTTCGAGGCGACCGAGAAGAAGCTTCAGCAGGCGGCGCAGGACGGTGACCTGCCGGTCTCCCGCGAAGCCGGCCTGCTCGCGGCTCTCGCGGCCACGCTGATCATCTGCTCCCTCGTATTGCGCGACGGCGCCGCGCGCCTGGCCGAAACGCTGGCGCATCTTTTCGAGGACCCCGGCCGCTGGTCGTTGAAGAACGGCGCCGATGCGGTCCTGCTGTTGAGCGTGCTGCTTCAGGCCGCCGCGACCTTCGTCATTCCGATCTTCGTCATCTTCCTGGTGGCGGGCCTCGCGATGGCCTTCGCTCAGAACCCGCCGAGCGTGGTGCTCGAACGCATCCGGCCGAAATTGTCCAAGGTCTCGCCTTCGGCGGGCTTGAAACGCCTCGTCGGCAAGGCCGGCTTCGTCGAGTTCGTCAAGAGCGGTTTCAAGGTCCTTGCCCTGGGCCTCGTCGCCTTCCTCATCCTGGAGTCCGAGCGCGACACGGTGGCCGACATGTTGTTCGTGTCTCCGGCCGTCATACCCGACCGCATGCTGGCGATCCTGGTCAAGCTCCTGTCCGGCGTCGCGGCAGTCTTCCTGGTCGTGGCGGGTGCGGATTTCATGTGGACCCGCGTGAGCTGGCGCAAGCGCATGCGGATGAGCCGCCAGGACATCAAGGACGAGATGAAGCAGGCCGAGGGCGATCCCCTGGTCAAGGCCAAGCGGCGTTCGCTGGCGCTCGACCGGTCGCGGCGCCGCATGATGGCCGACATCCCGCGTGCCACACTGGTGATCGCCAACCCGACCCACTACGCCATCGCGCTCCGCTATCGGCGCGAGGAGGGCGGAGCACCGCTGGTCATCGCCAAGGGCCAGGATCTCCTGGCCCTCAAGATTCGCGAAATCGCCGGCCAGCATGAGATTGCAGTGGTCGAAAACAAGCCTCTAGCAAGATCCATGTACGACCATGTCGAAGTCGGCGAACTGATTCCGCCGGATTTCTACAAAGCCGTCGCGGAAGTCATCCACTACATCCAGTCGCGCAATACCCACCACTCGTCATCCCATCCAGATACGGTGATGAATTGACATATTATGCCCACTTCGATGCCGGCCGCTATGGGGCCATGCTGGCCGACAGCCTGAGCGATGTCACCGCGGATTTACGCACGATCGATCTCGTCGATCTCGTGAGCTTCATTCGGCTCGAATCCCATACTGCGATCGAGGATCTGATCCATTCGTCCGTGGAACTCTTCTTCAAGCAGGGGTCCTTGATCTCGGCTTGGACGGCCGGCGTCGACATGGCCTGGGAAAGCCCGCCCGTCGTGACGCTCGGCATGGAGTTCCGCCACCCCGCCGTCTCCGTGTTCTTCGACCTGTCACTCCGTGGTCGGGTCGACGGGGTGGTGGTGCGCGGCATCCTGTTCGAGGAGACCGTGGCGGACGCGGGCGGCGGGCTCCGCCTGCTGGCCGGCGCTATTGCGGAATCGCGCCTGCCGCGCAAAGCCGCCGGACGTGTGGCGCTGCAAACGCGCCTGCCGTGGGCCGGCGGCGGGCTGTCGCAGCAGTGAGGCGGCGCAGCCGGGACGAAGAAGCCACCGCCTCCGTCGTGGCCGGCAGCGACCCGGCACCCAAGCTGGTGGCGGCCCGCAGGACCGCCTCTCCGGCGGCGGGCCACGACGAGTTCACCTATGCGGTGCTGCGGGAGCCCGCCGCGCCGCGTCTGGAGGGCGAGAGGCGGGACGGCTGCCGCCAACGCACGCGGCTGCGTTCGGGCAAGGTCATCGACGCCGACGGGCATTTCCTCGTCGAATGCCTGATCGCCAATCGTTCGGCCTCCGGTGGCCTGCTGCGCCTTTCCGGCGGCATGGCGCTGCCCGGTCGCATCCTGCTCTACGACGACCAGAGCGGCGAACTGCGGCTCGCCAGTGTAATCTGGCAGCGCGATCGCGAGATCGGCGTCCGGTTCACGCCGGCCGAGCGCTCCGAGCGTCACCGTGCCATCGCGGACAGCATGCGGCGCAAGTTCTACGCCATGCAGCGCTGAGGATAGTTGGCGCCGACGAGGCCTGGCTGGACGGCTTTCCTGCAAAGGCCGACGTCAGCGACGATTCTCAGGACGGGGTGAAGCAGCGTCGCGCGAGGCGCTGAAAGGCGCGGGCCCGGTGCGACAGGGCATCGCTCCCGTCGGCCGGGATGCCGTGCTTCTCCTGGGCCGTCATCTCGCCGAATGTCCGGTCGTGGCCATCGGGCAGGAACAGAGGGTCGTAACCGAAGCCCCGGCCACCGCGGGGCGGGTACACGATCGTGCCGCGAACCTCGCCCTCCACGGTTTCGCAACGCCCGTCGGGCCAGACCAGCGCCAAGGCGGCGGTGAATTGGGCTCGGCGCGCCGCCGGACCAAGGGCACCGCGCTGGCGCAGGAGCGTGTCGATGCGCGCCATGGCGGCTGGGAAGTCCTTGTCGGGTCCCGCCCAGCGGGCGGAGTAGATCCCGGGCGCACCGTCGAGCGCGTCGACGCAAAGGCCGGAATCGTCGGCCAGGGCCGGCATCATCGCGACGGAGGCGGCCGCTTCGGCCTTGAGGCGCGCGTTGGCCAGGAACGTGGTTCCCGTTTCGTCCGGCTCGGGCAGGCCGAGATCGCCGGCCGAGACGGCTTCGATCCTGAAAGGTTCCAGCAGATGGCGAAACTCGTCGAGCTTGCCGGCATTGTGCGTTGCGATCAGCAGGCGATCGAGGCTGCGGTCGCGCATTGTGGGTTTCTCCGGAGCGCTCCAGCCGACCGGCCGCGAGGGCGCCGCGTTCCCCTACCGGGTTGCGACGGACTTTGCCAAGTCTGAAAGCTTGATCGACGACCACCGGTGCCGCGCCTCGCCCCGCCTGCGATCAAATGCGGCTGCGTCGATTTGACCGCGAACAAGATCCAGGGTCGCTGTAACGAGCCATACATTTCGGTCGACAAACGCCTATCGTCCGGCGTCGAAGTTGAAAAACGCGCGTCCGCGTTGAGGGCGGGTCGAAATGCAGGATGCGTTGGATCCGGTCGAAGCCACACGCCTCGAAGCGTTGCGGTCGCGCGATGCGTTCGGCACGCCGCACGAAACGGCCGTTGACCGGATCGTGGCTCTCGCGGCCGACCTGTTCGATGCGCCTATGGCCTTCGTCTCGCCGATCAGGCAGGACGGTGCCTGGCCGAAAGCGCAGTTCGGACTGGGGGGGACGGAACTGCCGTGGTCCGATCTTTTCTGCGGCGCGTTCCTGCCCGATGCCTTGGCCGGCCCCCGCGTGATGATGGACGCGGCTTTGGATCCGCGTTGGCGCGACCATCCGCTGGTAGCCCATCCGCCGCATGCCCGCTTCTATGTCGATGCCCCGTTGGTGTCGACGGAGGGCGACGTGCTCGGCAGGCTGTGTGTCATGGATGTCGTGCCCCGCCCCGCCCCGACCCGCCGCGACCTCGATCGGATCGTCTCTCTCGCGGCCCTGGTGGCGGGCGAGTTCGAGACGCGCCGTGCTCATCTGGCCTCGCGGGAGGCAGAGCGCCTGCTGAGCCTCGCCGAAACCGTGGCTGGCATCGGCCATTGGCGGCTCGACATCGACACCCGGGAACTCACCTGGTCGGACGAGATCTACCGCATCTGTGGCGAGAGCCGCGCCGCCTTCCGGCCCACGATCTCCGGCGCCCTCGCACTGTGCCATCGAGATGATCGGGACGCCGTCGCGTCCCTCATCCAGCGGGCCGCGGCCGATGGCGCGAGCTTCCAGTTCACGCGACGGATCCGCCGCGCCGACGGCGGTGAGCGTTGGGTCGACCTCAAGGGCGTCTGCGAGTTCGATCGCATCGGGGCCGTCAAGGCCCTGTTCGGAGTTCTCCAGGATGTGACCGACCAGGTCGCGACCGAAGCGGCCCTGCGCGACAGCGAAGCCCGTCATCGGCTCCTTGCCGAGCAGGAGACCGACATGATCCTGCATGTCGGTTTCGACGGGCGCATCACATACGTGTCGCCGTCGACCGCTCTGACGACCGGCCACCCGGCCGCAGCGCTTCTAGGGCGCGCCGCGCTCGATCACGTCGACCCGCTCGACCGGCGGCGGCTTCTGCGGGAGTTCCTGCGGCTGCGCCGCAGATCCGGGCCGATCCGGCGCAGCTCGCTCGCGTTTCGGGCGGCCCGATCCGACGGCGCGACACTCTGGCTGGAGTCGCATCCGACGCTGGCGTCCGATGCCGAAGGTGTGCCGATCGGCTGGGTCGACATCATTCGCGACGTGAGCGGGCGCAAGCTGCAGGCCGAGCAGATGGCGGCGGCCGCCGCCCGCGCCGAAGCGGAGGCGAAGGCCAAGGCCAGGTCCGAACTCCTGGCCGATATGAGCCACGAGTTGCGTACGCCTCTGAACGGCATCATCGGCTTTACGCAGGTCCTGAAGCGGGACACGGCACTCGGTCGCGACCGGTTGCGTCTCGTCGAACGTATCGAGGACGCGGGCCACAACCTTCTCGCTATCGTCGGTGACGTGCTCGAACCCTCAAGGCTCGCCTCCGGAAGACCGAAGCTCGCGTCGCGGCCCTTCTCGCTGCCTCGCCTGCTCGAGGATGCGGTCGCGTTGGTTCAGTTCGAAGCCGATCGCAAGGGGCTTGACCTCGTGCTCGACCTGCCGCCCGTCCCGCTGGGGCTGCTGGTCGGCGACCCCGCCCGTCTGCGCCAGGTCGTGCTCAACCTGCTATCGAATGCCGTGAAGTTCACGGCTTTCGGTACCGTGCGGATGAGCCTGTCGGCGGAACCCGAGGCGGCCGCGGTCGGCAAGGTCTGGCGCAAGCGCGGCACCGGTCCGCCGGTCCGGGTGTCGATCATGGTCGAGGATAGCGGGGTCGGCATAGCGGCCGCCAGCATTCCGAAGCTTTTCCGCCGCTACGAACAGGCAGATGGCTCGGTCGCCGGCCGCTTCGGCGGCACGGGCCTCGGCCTGGCCATCTCGAAGTCGCTCATCGAGGCCATGAACGGCACCATCGAGGTCGCGAGTTCACCGGGCGCGGGCTCCCGCTTCAGCGTGTCGCTTCCGCTTCTCCGCAGTGAGGAACGCCGTCCCATGTCGCCGGCTGCCCGGTCACGGCAGGGCGTCGGGGTTGATGCCCTCAAGGGGCGGGCAATCCTGCTGGCCGAAGACGTGGCGCTGAACCGGAAACTCGTGCAGCTCATGCTGGCACCGCTCGGCGCCGAGGTCGATGTCGTGGTCGATGGTCGCGCAGCCGTGGAGGCCGTTCGGCAACGCGACTATGCCCTGGTCCTCATGGACATGGAGATGCCGATCCTCAATGGCCTCGAAGCAACGCGCGATATCCGTGCCCTGGGCGGCGCCCATGCGTCGCTCCCGATCGTTGCACTGACCGCGAACGTCTTTCCCGAACAGCTCGCCCAGTGCCGCGACGCCGGCATGGACGATTGCCTGGGCAAGCCGTTCGGGCCCGAAGAACTCACCGGTATCGCTCTGAAATGGGCGCGGGGCCTCGCTCCGGCAGCGGCGGGCCCGGCTTGAGCTTCGCTCGGCTTTCGGCAACCAATTTCCTTTACCTTGAGCTGCCGTTCTGCTTGCCGGTCCTGACCGGATCGTCTTTGCTTCGGCCCGGTGGAGCCAGGGTGATCGACCGACATGAGCAAGACGACGTCCGTGGCGATCATCGGTGCGGGGCCTTACGGGCTGTCGGTCGCGGCCCATCTCGCCGCCGCGGGCGTCGACCTGCGGATTTTCGGCACGCCGATGCAGACCTGGCGCGACAGCATGCCGAACGGGATGTTGCTGAAGTCGGAAGGGTTCGCGTCCAGTCTGTCGGATCCCGGCCGCAGCTTCACGCTCGGCCATTATTGTCGCGAGCGGGACATCCCGTACCGCCACACCGGTTGGCCGGTGCCGGTCGAAGTCTTCGCGGCCTATGGCGAGGCTTTTCAGCAACGCTTCGTGCCGCACCTCGATACGCGCAGGGTCGTTCACGTGGGACGGACCCGGGACGGGTTCAGGGTCGAGACCGAGGACGGCGAGGCCGTCCTGGCCAGCCGCGTCGTGCTGGCGACCGGCATCGGCCCCTTCGCCCGCGTCCCGCCGGAGTTGGCCGGACTACCGGGGTCCGTGCTGTCGCATAGTAGTCACCATGCCGACTACAGCCGCTTCGCCGGTCGCCGCGTTGCCGTGATCGGGGCTGGCGCCTCGGCGCTCGATGCGGCGGCGGCACTGCGCCGGGCCGGCGCCTCGGCCACGCTGGTCAGTCGCCGGTCGGCCGTCACGTTCTACGAGGCGGGGCGCCCCCGCCGACCAATCGACGCGATCCGGGCACCGCTCACGCCGCTCGGCCCAGGCTGGAAGAAGTGGCTGTGCTGCGAACTGCCGCTGCTGTTCCATGCGCTTCCGGCACGTCTGCGGGTGCGGATCGTCCAGCGCTACCTTGGCCCTTCACCGGGCTGGTTCGTCCGCGACACCATCGAGGGTCATGTTCCCTATTGTCTCGACAGCAGCATCGCTGGCGCCACCTTGATGGCGGACGACCGGGTCGAACTCTCGATCGACCGGTCAGGCCAGGACCGTACGACCCTGGACGTCGACCACGTGGTGGCGGCCACTGGCTACAAGGTCGACGTATCCCGGCTCGGGTTCCTGGCTGCCGACACCCTCCCCCAGGTGGAGACGATCGACGGCTCACCGGCGCTGTCCCGCGATTTCGAATCGACCGTTCCGGGCCTCTACTTCGTCGGAACGCCGTCGGCCTACAGCTTCGGCCCGATGTTCCGCTTTGCCTGTGGGTCCGATTATGCAGCGCGGCGCCTGGCGCGCCACGTCCTGGCCCGCGGACCCGCGCTTCTCCCGAGCGCCAGCGCGGTCAGGAACCGGCCCATGCCGCTGGCACCCCGTGCCTCGGGTGGCTGAGCCGCAACGGCGTCGGTGATCGCCCAATACCGTTTCTCGTTCCCACCCGGGCTCATGATCGAAACCCAGCCCCGCATCCTGTTTCTCACCCTGTCGGATGACATCGGCTCGGAGCGGATCGTATCCGACATGGGGCGACGGGGCGCTACCTGCGCGGTGCTAGGCCGGCCCCGCGCGGTTGCAGCCCTGTCGGTCCGCGTGTCGCACCACCGAACGCTACCGGGGCGTGGGGGGATGTGGGCCGCCGCCATGGCGGTGGCGAGCCGGCTCGAGTCGATGGCGGTACAGTGGCACCCCGATGCGGTCGTGCCGCTCGACGACTGGGCGGCGCACTTGTTACGCGACCTCGCGCTCGCGCCCCGAACGAGCCCGGGCCTGCGACGCCTCCTGGTATCGTCGCTCGGCGACCCGCGGCATTACCGGTCGGCTTGCAGCCGGGGCCTCCTGGTCGAAACCGCGGCGTCGCTCGGTGTGCGGACGCCCGGCCAGCGACGGATCGTCGATGCCGCGGAGGCACGTGCCGCCGCCGCCGACCTCGGCTTCCCGATGATGCTGAAGCGGGAAGGAACGTGCGGGGGCAGCGGCGTCATGCTGGTCCGCGACGAGGCCGAACTCGCCGAGGCGTTTCGTACGGCCGAAAGGAAGGCTCGCGCCAAACGAGCCCTGCGCCGGCTGCTCGGCTTTCGGTCCTTCGATGACGGCGCGGCCTTGACCCTGCAGGCCTTCGTGGCGGGCGGGCTCGCGATGCGGACGGTGGCCTGCGAAGCCGGGCATGTCCTCGCCGGCATGAGCTTCGCGGCCGACCGGCTCGACCCGCCCGTCACGGGATCCAGCACCGTGATCCGGCCCGTCGACAACGCCGAGATGGACGAAGCCGCGCGCCGGCTCGTGGCGGCGCTCGGCTGTTCCGGCTTCGTGAGCTTCGATTTCCTGCTGTCGCGTGATGGCCGGGCCACCCTGATCGAGATGAACGCGCGTCCGGTCGGCAGCGGACATCTCGCGGCTCGGTTCGGCCACGATCTTTATGGAGCATGGCTGAAGCGCTTCCCGGGCTTCAGCGAGCCGCCAGAGGGCAGGAGCATCGAGCCGATGCCGAGGTCCGTCGCGCTGTTCCCGAAGGAGATGCAACGGGATCCGGAAAGCCCCTGCCTGCTGCCCGGCCCGGACCATCTGCATGACATCCCGTGGGACGAGCCGCGCATCGTCGCGTCCTATCGCGACCGGCTGATGCTCCGGCATCCCTCCCACGCCGCCGCCATTGCCCGCCAGCTGATGTCGGCACCGGACGCCGGCCGGCCGGTGCAGCGCTCCGACGCCGTCGCGCCCGTCCGCATGTCCGGCCTCGGATCTCGCCTCGTCGGACTGAAGACGATGCCCTGAAGGCGCGCGATCGCGCCGACCGCAGCCGCGATGCGGGCGGCGGCCGTTTTACGCGACCGTCGCTAGAGATAGGCGATCTTGCGGTGGCGAACCTCGTCGCGGGTGAGAGCGCCCGCAGTCCCGACCTCTCCGATATGCCAGTCCCAGGCGAGTGCCGTCATGCCGATCACCCGCTCGACGGCGTGGGCGTGGCTGCCGTCCTGCTCCAGCGGTTCGGGCTCGAAAAGATCGGGATCGATATGGGGCAGGAGGGCCGTCAGGAACGCACCGCGGCTCCAGAACATCGAACCGGCCAAGAACCCGAGATCATCGTCCACGACTTCCCGGCCGGTGATGTCGCGCATCAACGATGCGACGCGGCTGCGGTTGCGGCCCCAGTAGACCGGGTGGGCGATGAAGGAGCCGGGGGCCCCGAGCAATGCCAACCGGGGGTCGCGGCGGAAGCGGTCCAGGATTCGCTGTGCCGCGAACGGGCCGGAGAACAATGCCCGCAGAGTGTCGCGTCGCCACCAATCCCCTTGGGCCGAATAGAGGCTGCGCTTGCCGTGGACCTTGAGGACGACCGTGTCGGGACCGAGTGTGAGCCTGCGCGCCACCTCGAAGAAGGGCCGCAGATCGCGCCCGCGGTTCTCGGTCGGGTGGAACAGGATGGATGCTCGCGAGCGGGGGCGATAGGACGCCCAGGTCGTGAACACCTGCGGGTCATCCGACGAGACGTGCAGCGTGGCTCCGCGCGGCAAAGCCAGCAGGCAGGTTGCGAGTTCGGGCACCAGATCGGCATAATGGCAATGGCACAGCACCTCCACGGAGCCCGGCGGAACCGCGGGCTGCAATGGCCCCGTGATCTCGGCCAGGACACGGCGACCCCAGCGACCCATGAAGGCTCGCAGGGGAGGGGGCAGCAGTTCCCTGATGCGGGCCGTCACCGGACGGCCTGATCGGCCCGTTCGGGGCTCGACCGATGCTGGCTCCATCGCAGCAGCCGGCCGGCCAGGCGCAAGACGGCGTAGCCGCCCGGCATGGTGCGGCCGAACGCCAGCACCGACGTATAGGCGAGCCGGCCCGCCATGCCGGCCATGCGGTCCAGGTCGTCCTGTGCAAGTACGCCGTCAGGGTCGCCGGGGTCCGGAGCCGGCGCAAAGGCTCGGCCCCGCATGAAAGCCATCCGGCCGCGTAGGACATCGATGCGGCGCACCACGCGGTCGAAACTGGCGGCCGCCAGACACTCGTCCAGAAGGGCGCGAAGGTCGTCCGCGGCATCGTTCCAGGTCCGCACCGAGGCGGCGGGGGAAGGGATCTCGATCCAGGCAGGCGGGTCTTTCAGGGTTCGCAGGAGATCGGTGTCGTCGGCGAAGACGTGAATGTTGGGGGCTTCGGGCAAGCTCGCCGCGATCTCGGCATAGGGCGGCAGCGCTCGGACCAGAACCGGCCTCCGATAGGCGAGCGCTTCGAGGATCGGGAAACCGAAGCCTTCGTAGACCGACGGGTAGACCACGATCCGGGCGGATCCGTAGAGTTCCGCCATGCGGTGGGGCGCGATGCTGCCCGATGGTCGACATGCGACCCCCGCGACCGTGCCGGGTTCGAGCCCGAGAACCACGACCGGATGGGGCAGTCCGGCCGTCGCCAGAACCGCCGCGGTCTCACGCAGATGCTTGTGCGGGAAGTCGTTCCCGACCATCAAGATGGCACCCGTCGAGGCGATAGCGCTGGACCCCCGGGCCTCCCGGTATTCCGCGAGGTCGAGGGAATGCAGCGACGCGCGGCACGGCATTCCGGGACGGAACACGAAGCGGCGCGCAAACTGGCGCTTCGTGAAGGCACTGTTGAAGAGCACTCCGTCGGCCTCGGCGAACACGAAGCGCCACAGGGCATCGAGTTCGTCTGGCGCGTGTTGCAAACAGTCCAGCCCGATCGTGTCGAGCATCAGCAGAACCAGCACCGGAGCACGCCGCAGGACAGCGTCGATTTCCTTCCAGAGGAAAGGCTGGCCGAACCTGATCAGGGCCGCGAAGCACCGCCGGTCCTCCGGGTCGACGCGCTCCACCCTGCCGTCGAGATCGCCGAAATGGAACGCATAAGCCCGTGTGTCCGCAACGATATGTAAGCTCAGATCGTGCCACCGCGCGACCGCCCGTTCGATTACCGCACGGGCCAGCCGCGTGGTGCCGGAATGGCACGGCCCGAGATGGGCGAGGTCGAACGCGATGCCGCGTCGGCCGTCGGGTCCCGGCCGAAGTCCCGACAGCAAGGTCTCGGCGAGTCGGGGCGCCGACGACAGGTGGCGCGCCAAGGCGGGACGCCATTCGGGAGGAACCGCGTCGGCGCGGTTCTGGACAGCGCCCTCCGGGTGAAACGCCAGGGCACGGTTGGCCGCGGCGATCCGGAAGCCGAAGCGGTTCAGCCATAGCAGCGCGTCATCGGCGTCCGCGGATTCGCCGTGCTGCGGGATGCCGCTCCGTCGCGAGCCGGCGAACGCCGCCAGGACCGAACCTTTGACGTAGAGGCAGCGGCGATCGGGAAGGGCCGTGTAGGTGACGTCCGGACGCTGTGCGCCGTCGGTATCGGCCGACGCCGCTGCGAAGCGCGGCATGGCGGCCACCAGCATGGGGTCGCTATCCACGACGCGGCACAACTCGGCCACTGCGGACGGAGAGACGTCGGTGCCGGTATCGAGCAGCAGGATGTCGGCATCGACAGCGCCCAGCCGCCACAGGAGCGACGCTACCTCTTCGGGCAACACTGCGCGGTGCTCCTGGATCACGATACCGGACGCAGCCAGGGCCGCACCGATCCGCGATGCCACCCCTGCGGCCCGAAGATCTCCGGCCTCTCCTGTGACGACGACGCGCAGCCGCGAGCCGATGCGCCAGGGACCCTCCGGCTCCGCGTTTTCGCTCGAACCGGTCACATCAGGATCCGGCGCTCACCAGGGTGCGTGCGCCACAGCGCTCGCGGATGCGGTGCTTCACCGCCGCAAGCATTCGAGGCCAGTCCATATCGCCCCCGTGGCGAAGCACCTCGACGGTGTCGTACCAGGGCGATCGGGACCCCGTTGCGCCCCAGCGCCAGCAGCTGTCGGGCCGCGACATCAGGAGCACGGGTACGCCCCCGGCCGCCGCCAGGTGAACGACCGCCGTATCGACCGAAACCACGAGATCGCAGGATGCCACGATGCCGGCGAGCTCGACGAAGTCGCGGATCGCCGGAACCTCGACATCCTCGAAGCCCGCCAGAACGACCGCTTCATCGGGGTGCACCCGATTCAACAACACCACGAAATCGACATCCCGCATCGAGAACAATGTTGAAAAGAGTTCGAGCGGGACCGAGCGCGTCATCTCGTACTGGCGAGGGTGCCCGCGCCAGCAGACCCCGATCCGAGGCCTCCTCCTGCCCATCGTCGCCGGTGCCCCGAGGTCGATGTAGTCGGTCAGCGGCTCGAGGTCCGCTGCGTCCAGCACCGAGGGGAGTTGCATCGACGGCAGGAAGAAATCGTAGTCCGGTTCGCGATCTTCGTCGGTCAGGAAGGCAACCCCGGGGAACGCCCGGGACAGCAACCCCGCCAGTGGCCCCGGCACCAGCCCCAGCACGGTCGCGTCGGGTTCGCGTTCCAAGAGACGAGGCAGGAACCGAGCCATCTGGATCATGTCGCCGAGACCATGCTCGAACAGCACCATAAGACGTCGCGGTCCCAATGGCTCACCGGTCCATCGCGGGCGGTGATATCGTAACGGATAGCTGCCGGACAGCGTATCCGCGACGCTCCAACTGGCCAATCCGTCGAGGACGCGGCCGGCCTTGATCAGGTGGAAGCCCAGGCTTCTGCGAGCATGGGGATCGCAGCCGTTGCGTCGCACAGCCGCCTCGTAGGCCTTGGAGGCGTCCTCCATCCTGCCGAGGGCGTCGCTGACGTCACCACGGAGGAGGAGAGCGCCGACGTCCTCGGCGGACCCCGGAACGGGCCGATCCGCCTCGTGCAAGCGGCCGAGCCGCAGGGCGGTCCGCCTGGCGGTTTGCGCGATGCGGACCGCGAATTTCGTTTCCGCGACGGCCTCCGTCCAGTCCGGAAGCGCATCGTCCAGATGGCTGAAGTCCCAGGTCGACAGCATGCTGTCGGCCACGACCGCGATCTCTACCGGCTGCAACGATTTGAGTCCTGCGGCCGTCTGTACCACTTCGCCGAAGCGGCTTCGCAAGTAGGGGACAAGCAGCGTGTCGCGGACGCAATTTAGATCGACCTGGTCGATCGCAACGGTCGAAACACCACTCCACCGATTGAGGGTTGTGGCCAGGAGGCGGGTTCGCCGAGACGGGTCGAGCGGAACGGGACGGTTGGCACGATACAACGCGGCTGTGCGGACCTGCGCGAGTCCGGCTAAACTCGTCCACCCCCTGCGGCGATATAACTGGAAGGCCGATTTCAGCTTGCGTGCCAGGAGCATAGAATGCCTGCCGAAGTGACGGTCCCGCGAGGTCGAAGTCTCAGTCGTGCTGCCGGACGAAGACCGCCAAGCCGCCCTCAATGATGCGGCACGCCGTCCGACGCCATCTCGATTGCCTGAAGGCCGAGCGCTTCAGCGACGGCGGCCTCGTTGTCCAGGGTCGGCACCTCGGATTCATCCTCCGACGGCGGTAGATCATGCGGGTGCCGCACACTTTCGATATAGCGTTCCCAGACGTCCTCTACCGCGCCTTCTGACACGACAGCTCCAGCTTCGAGCATCACAGCCCGGTTGCAATATGTCTTCAGCGATGAGAGATCGTGGGATGCCAGGGCCAGGATCTTGGCCGTGCCCATCATTGAGTCGAGCCGCTGCTTGGCGCGCGTCGCGAAGCCGGCATCGCCGAAACCGATCATCTCGTCGAACAGCAGGATATCGGGGTGGCGTGTCGTCGAGGTCGCGAACGCGAGACGCATCCGCATGCCGCTCGAATAGGTGCGCATCGGCAGGTGCAGGTATGGTCCGAGTTCCGAGAATTCAGCGATCCTCGGGATGTTGCGACGTGCCTCCTTCAGCGACATGCCGATGAAGACGCCACGCAGGATGATGTTGTCGGCCCCCGTAAGTTCGTGGTCCATCCCCATTTCCATGTCGATCAGCGACGACACCGTGCCCTGGATGTCGGCCCGGCCGGTCGAGGGCTCGTATGAACCGGCGAAGACCCGCAGGAGCGTCGACTTGCCGGCGCCGTTATGACCGATGAGGCCCAGGCGATCTCCGGGCTTCAGCGACAGATTGATGTGGCGCAGAGCCTTGACCGTGACGACGTCGCGGCCGTCAGCCTCCACCTGCCCACCGACGCGCCGGATCAGCGTGGTCTTCAGTGACCGTCCGCGCGAGTTGAAGATCGGGATCTCGACAGAAGCATCGACGAGTTGGATGGAAGCCAAACCGCAGGTCCTCGCTCAAAGCCAATAGACAATTCTGGCGCGGAATTTCGCAAAAACGGGCCATGCGATCGCCATCAGGATGGCGAGGTAGATCAGCACCGACAGGTAGGTCTGCAGTGTCGGCACGTGGCCCAGAAGGGGCTCCGATACGACACGCAGAAATGCTGCGAACGGGTTGAAGACTTCGATGTAAAAGGCGTTCCGACCGAGCTGTTCGACATGCCACATGATCGGCGTAACGAAGAATGCGAGCTGGAGCAGGTTGCCCACGATCTGCTGCATGTCCCGGAAACGCGTGCACAGGATCGCGAGGCTGACGGAGGCTGCAAAGACAGCGACGAGAAGCAGGAACAGCCCCGGGAGGGCCAGCAGCGCCACCGGGCTCGGGGCGTAGAAGAAGATAACGAAGACAAGCGGGATGATCAGGAGATTATGCGCGAAAGCCACGAGGTTGCGCACCATCACCCGCATGACGAAGGATGCCTTGGGCAGTGCTTCCTGTCGAAGATAAGGTGCGGCTTCGATGAAGGCGTTGCAGCTTTCCGATATCGATGTCTGCATCAGGGCCCAGATGGTCAGGTTGACCGCGAGATAGGGGATGTAGTCGCGCACGTTTTGGTGGAAGAGGCCACCGTAGACCAAGCCGATGCCGGCCACGAAGAAGGCCATGCTGAGGGTGATCCAGAACTGACCGAAGCGCGACCGCTTGTAGCGAAGTCGAATATCACTGACGCCCAGCAGCGCCCAGACGTGCCAGCCCCTCAAGCAGCGACCGAGGTCCTGCCCGGCCAGCCGCCATTCCCGCAGCCATTGTGGCGACTGAGAGGGGCCCGCCTGCAAGGCCGGTAGGGCTTCGGTGCTAGGCATCCTGTCTCCGCAAACTTTCCAGAGGGCGCCTTCCCGACGGAAAACGGCGTGAGACCTCTATCGGAACAGCCGTTCGAGCGTCAAGGCAAGCCGATGAGGGGCAATCGGGTGAAGGCCAAAAAGCCCCTCGCTCCAAGTAAGGAATTGCGAGCGCCGTCTCGAACGGCGAGCGGCCGCCCCGTACTCCGAAACGAATGCTGTCGCATCCGGCTCGGCGTGAGGACAGGAAACGACTTCGCCGATCGTCCTGCAAACCTGCCATCGATGTCCGTCATGAACGGCATCCTCGTGGCTGACGAATGCCTCCAAATCAAGGCGTGAGGCCGGTCGCGACGCCTAGAACAGACGACCGCCATCGGGAATCGCCAGGGTCGGTGTCGCCAGGACGACCTCGCCATCCTGGTCGGGGAAGCCGAGCGTCAGGACATCGGACATGAAGGGGCCGATCTGCCGGGGCTTGAAGTTGACCACGGCGCAGACCTGGCGACCCACCAAGGTGGCTGGTTCGTAATGCCGCGTGATCTGGGCCGAGGACTTCTTGCGACCGATGGCAGGACCAAAATCGATCAGGAGCTTCAATGCGGGCTTGCGTGCTTCGGCGAAAATCTCCGCCTGCACGACAGTGCCGACCCTGATATCCACCCTGACGAAGTCATCGTAGCTGACAGTGTCGGCGATGGCCCGCGGAGGCGGATGCAATGCCGCACTCATCCGATGGGCGTTCCGGCGTCGAGGTCGTCCGGCATGGCCGCCCGCATCTTGGGCTTCCGGTCGCGCGAGCGACGCCGGGCGTCCATCATGGCTCGCCCCATGATGCGAAGCGGCGACAAGAGCCTGTCGAGGTCATCGAGCCGCGTCACCCACGTTTCGCCACGCGAGAGTTCCCGGTCGAGCGCCGCCATGGTGCGGGCTTGGCCGGCGTCGTCATCCTCGAACCACACGTCGAGCACCCGACCCCAGGCCAGCACCAGACCTTGCAGCTTGATGGGCGCCATGTTGCCATTGATGTCGATGCCGGCCGCGGCCAACATGAAACGCATGGAATTGGCCGCGACACCGTTGAGGGCCGCGCCGCTCAGGGGTTCACGCCGGACTGATTCCATGATGCCCTGAAGACCAAGCTTATACGGTGCCAAAGCGTCCAGCCGACGCATCAGAACGTCGAAAACGCGTTCGCGGGGCGCTTCGTCGGCCAGGGTTTCCCCGGCTTGTTGCAGGACGACATGGTCGATCTTCCGCGCGAAGCCGGCAAGGACCGCTCCCTTGGACGGGAAGGCGTCACGGAACTCGGATAAGGACACACCCGCCCGGGCCGCCACGTCGGTGAGGCCGAAATCATCCCATTCGCGCTCGGCCGCGAGTTCCATCAGCGCTTCTATGATGCGGTCCTTGATCGATCCTGCAGGCCTTCCGCCTGGGGACCCCGTCGGAGCCGCACTGCCATCGTTGTACTGATCGGGCGTCATCGCGACTCTCCTCATGGGCCGTCACGGAACGGCAAACGCCCGGGGCGCGGCATCGGAGTCCTCCATCTAAGACGCCCGGCCACGAAGTCCAAAAACCGGGGCGGCGGCGAAACAGCGCGACCGCCGATCCCGAGCCCGTGCGTGCGGTCCGTCAGCCGGATAGTTCCTGGGCCCGCCGGAAAGCGGCATCGACGGCGCGGTCGAGCAGCGGCTGCAGCGCGTCGTCCGCCATGAGAACCGCCAGCGCAGCCGCCGTAGTGCCGCCGGGCGAAGTGACGTTCCGGCGCAATTCGGCCGGCGCGAGGTCGGGATTGCGATGCATCAGTTCCCCGGCCCCTTCGACGGTCGCCCGACCGAGACGGCCCGCGAGATCTGCCGAAAGCCCAGCCCGTTCGGCGGCCCTGCCCAAGGCTTCGGCAAGCAGGAACACATAGGCCGGGCCGGAACCCGAGACGGCCGTGACGATATCGATGTCCCGTTCGCAGGAAAGCCATTCCACGCGCCCCACGGCCTCGAGCCAGCGCGCCACGCCCGCCGACGCGCAGTCCGACAAGGGCGCACCCGGCAAGACGCCGGTGACGCCCCGCCCGACCGCTGCGGGCAGGTTCGGCATGGCTCGGACGACCGCGGAGGCACGCGGGAACCGTGCCGCGAGGTTGGCCAGGGTTTTGCCGGCCACGATCGAGACCACCACGGTGCCGGGTCCGGCCCAGGCCTCGATGGCGGGCGCCGCAGCGTCGAAAATCTGAGGCTTCACGGCCAGCAAAACCGTATCGACCGGGAAGGAGGTTGTCGGATTGAGCACCACGCCGCGCTCGGCGCAGCGAGCGCGGACCGACGTGGACGGGCTCGGATCCAAGACCGTGATGCGGTTCCCCGGAACATTGAGTGCCAGCCAGCCCTCCAGCAAGGCACCCCCCATGCGCCCCGCGCCGGCCAGCAGGATCGTACCATCCGGCGCGGCCGTCACGCTTCGCCCTGCGTTTCGAACATCGCGCCATCCAGCGCCTCGCGCGCCGACTTGCCGGCCCAGAGGACGAACTGAAAGGCCTGAAAGTAGCGATCGCAGGCCGTGACGGCCATCTTGAGGATGGCCTCGCACTGACGCCCGTCGGGGTCCGCGCCCCCGGCCATCAGCAGCGCGTGGCGGAACATGACCACGCTTTCCTTGTTCCAGAGGTCGAAGTGGCCGATCCACAATTGTTCATTGATCAGAGCCACAAGTGTCTGGATTTCGACCCTGCGCCGATCCGGCACCTTCAGGTCGAAGGCGCAACCGACATGGAGGGCCTCCAGGTCCGACAACCAAGTGAAAGCGACATGGTAGTCGGCCGAGGTTCCTTCGACCGATATGGAGATTTCGTCCTCGTCTTCACGGTCAAAGGACCACTCGCGCATGGCGGCGAGGCGCTCCACCACGTCCACGGGATGTTCGGCGCGATTGAGTTCGACTGGTAGAAGCGACATGCGGGGACTCATCGTGCTTGGGTCGAGGGGAGCGCTGCCAGAACAGCCGCCCTCCGGACCCGGCCGTGGGTGTCACGCAAATCCCGGCGTCGCCGGGGTCGCCGCGTGTCGAATCACCCTTGCCGTCACTTATAGACTCAACATCGGTCGGAAAAAACGCGCACCGGCCGGCAGGGGACCCGTGTCTGCTGAAAACACGCTTTGCGGTGTGGAGAAACGGTCCGAGACCGGCGCGGAAGCCCGCCAAGCTGCCGCGGAGCCTGCGAGTGCCGCGGGCGATGGCCTAAGCTGGGCTGGCCGATATGCGCGCCGGCCGGGTTGGACGAGGCCGGCCCGGAAGCCCCGGGCCGCACCACCGGTCCATTCGGCGATCGTTGGTGGTCAGCAAAGGCCGGACGTCGACGACGGCCAGGCGGCCCTTTTCCTCAGGCGCGCGCCGACACCTGCAGACCCGCCGAACGACGGTGGGATTTGCGATCGAAAAACAGCACCTGGCTGATGACGGCCCGCAACGTCTCCACCGAGAAAGGCTTCGCGATCAGAAATGCGGGTTCCGGGGGAGCGCCCGTCAGAAATCGCTCCGGATAAGCCGTGATGAAGATGACGGGAACCTCGAAGGCGCCCAGGATTTCATTGACGGCTTCGAGGCCCGAACTCCCATCTGCCAGCTGGATGTCGGCCAGGATGAGACCCGGCTGATGGTGCTGTACGGCTTTTAGGGCTTCCCGATGCGTCCGGGCGACGTCGACCACCTTATGGCCGAGATCCTCGACCACGTTCTGCAGGTCGAGTGCGATCAGAGGTTCGTCCTCGATGATCAGCACGTCGGTAGAGATTTGAGCCGCAATTTCGACGTTGGCTGCTTCGAGCAAGGCTTTCGCCTTGTCGATCGAGCAATCGAGCGTGCGGGCTACCTCGCCGATGTCGAAGCCTTCTAGCGCCGTCAACAACAGCGCCACGCGCGGCAGGAGCGAAATCGCTTCGAGATGGCGGCTCGCGCCCATTTCTTCCGACGTCGCACCAGCGCTGTCGGTCAGAGTATTGACCGATACCGAATTCCACAACTTCAAGAACAGCTTATAAAGTCCGCAACGCACGTCCGCAGACGCGTCGAGATTGTCCGGGTCGGCCACGATGGCTTCGAGAGTCTCGACCACATAGGCGTCCCCGCCTTTCTGGCTACCAGTCAGGGCCCGCGCGAACCGCCGCAACTGTGGCAGGTGGGGGGCGATCGCCTGCGATATCGACATGCTCAACCTCTGTCCATCGACGCACGCTCAGACGTCCCGCGGAACAACGCGCAACGAGGCAAAAAGTTGCCGCTGCCGGAACAAATAATTCGGCGAGGCGTTCCGGTTTGGCGACAGGGGTGCTGGATCAGAGACGATGACGGCTTCAGCGCGTTGGAGTTTAGTGTGAGCTATGCTGGATCGCAAGCCGCGCAAGACGGACAAAAGCCAGTGGGGCGATAATGAGCGACGACGCCAAGAACAAGCTCGCCGGGTCAACCGAGCAGGACGCGGCAGCGCCTGACGCCCCGGCTGCGGAACCGGCGCAGCAAGACGGAACGGACCCGGTGTCGGAAGCCGGCAGGTCGACGGCTGCGGCGGTCGACGTACACGCCTACATCGGCCGACAGCTACGAGCCGTCTACGACGACGTAGCCAAGCAGCCCGTGCCCGAGCGCTTCCTCGCTCTCATGAAGCAACTGGAGCAGCAGACGGAGAAGTAGGCGAGCCGCACCGTTCGAACCATTCCGTACAACCGTCGGTACTATCGTGTTCGCTCCGGTCTCCTCGCGGCGGTGCGCCGAACGGGGGCCCTTTCCTCCGTAATACCGCTCCTTCGTCGTGCCGCGCGGATCGGTCGAGGCCGGGAGGTGACGGGCACCATCGACGGTCTTGCGATGCGGGAGCACGCGAAGCCGCAATCGTGGGAAGCTTCGGCCGGAGTGCGTCGCCCTCGACCGAAGGCAGGCTCTTGATCTTGTCTGGTGAGGACACTTCCGGTGGTCCCCGGCGTCCCGCTGTCCTGCCAGAGCGATCCGGCCACGCCCATTGGCCCCGGGCCCGACCTGGTCCGGGCGGATTGCCCATGTAGGCCGGGCAAAGCCTCGGGAACAGACCAGCCGGTCAGCCATGTTTCCTCCACATCGATCCACCAAGGAGACGCCCGAGCTTTTGCGGGCTGATCCGCGGTTACCCACTTTCCGTCAGCGTCGCAGCGTTCTCGGAAATCCAGGTCGGTGCATGTCCGCAGAAGGGACATGCAGAGTTTGACAAGGGGATCTGCCCGATGCGGCGGTGGATAAGCGTGGTCGGGATCATCATCGGGTTCGGGCTGGCGGCCTGGGCCTGGCCATTGGCCGGCGCCGTTCAATTGGCACGAGCCGCCCAGGCGGGCGACACCGCCGAGGTGTTCGACAGAGTCGATGTCGACGCCCTTCGGCGTTCGCTGGCCCGTCAGATCGCGGCGGCCTATCTCGACGCATCGGGCAAAGGCAAGAAGCTGGGCGCTTTCGGCCGCAGCGTGGCCGGTGCCGCCGTCACCACGGTGGCCGATCCCTACGTGGCTGAGTTGCTCACGCCCGAGAACATCATGGCGCTGCTGTCACAGGGCAGGATCAACACGGTCAAGCTCGGCGCCCAGACCGTGGCGGTCAAGGGCGAACTCCCGAACTTCCCCAAACTGGTCAACGGCGACCTCTGGTCCGTCGTGACCGGATCCTATTTCGACCAGCTCAACGATTTCCTCATCCCGGTCGACGGCGGCCATGGGCCGAACGACCAGTACGGCGTTCACATGCGGCGCAGCGGCCTGACCTGGAAGCTCGGCGGGCTCGACCTGCCGCCATCGTTGGTGGACGACATGGCCCGTTCTCTCCTCGCCGGCGATAAGACGGCGTTGCCTTGATCGGCTGGTCCGGCGCCCTCGGGGCGGTCCGAACTGCGCACGGGGCCGCCTCTGATCGGCACGCACAAGCCGGTCAAACCGGCACGCACAAGCCGGTCAAACCGGCACGCGCACGCTGGCCCGCAACCCCCCGAGGGGACTTCGACCAAGCTGGATGTCGCCCCCATGCGACCGGGCGATGTCGCGAGCGATGGCGAGACCGAGGCCGGTGCCGCCCTGATCCTGGTTACGGGCTGCGTCGAGCCGGTAGAAAGGGCGAAACACGTCATCGCGCTTGTCTTCGGGGATGCCCGGCCCGTCGTCGTCGACATGGATCGTGATGAAGCGGTCGTCACGCCGGGCCAGCAGCTCGATCCGCTCTCCGTAACGCTGCGCGTTGCTGATCAGGTTGAAGAGGCAGCGCTTGAAAGCGTCGGGCCGCACGATCACGCTGGTCTCGCCCGATACCTCGATCATCGTCGTGTGACCTTGCCGCTCGGCGTCGGATTTCAGTTCCTCCAGCAGCGCTGCCATGTCGGTCATCACCGAGGCTTCGCCGCCGTCGCCTCGCGCGAAGGCGAGATAGGCTTCGAGCATGCGGCCCATCTCGTCGATGTCGCGGTGCATGGCTTCGCTGTCGGGGCCGTCGTCGATCAGTTCCAGCGAGAGCTTGAAGCGCGTGAGGATGGTGCGGAGATCGTGGCTGACGCCGTTGAGCATGGTCGTGCGCTGCTCCACGGCGCGCTCGATCCGTCGGCGCATTTCGAGGAAGGCATAGCCCGCGCGCCGCACTTCCTGGGCGCCGTTGGGCCGGTACTCCAAGAACCGGCCCTTGCCGAGGTTCTCGGCCGCGGCCGCGAGGCGCAGCACGGGACGGATCTGATTGCGCAGGAACGCCATGGCGATCACGATGAGCACCGCCGACGTCCCGACCATCCACAAGATGAAGATGTATGAATTCGACGCATAGGCGGCCGAGCGCCGGGCAATGACCCGCAGCACGCCGGTGTCGAGCTGGATCCTGATCTCGACGAAGTTGGAGCGCCCGATCGTGTCGATCCAGAACGGCAGCGCGATCTGCTTGCGAATCTCGCTCGACAGCGAGCGATCGAGCAACTCGAGAAACGGCTTCGGCAGGGCCGGCGGGAGCGGCTGCGGCGGCAGGAAGTCGACATCGAGGCCGAGCCTATTCGAGGCGATGCGCACCAGTGCGTCCGCGCCCCCGGCGTTCGGCAGGCTTCGGTAGAGGTCGATCATGGCGGCGACGTCCTGCACCAGCGCTTGGCTCAGCCGGAACGTCACGGACTGCCAGTGACGCTCCATGAAGAAGTAGGCGATGACGCATTGCAGCAGGACCATCGGAATGATCAGGATCAGCAAGGCGCGCGAATAAAGCCGTTTCGGCAGTGCGTCCGCGATCATCCGGGTGGTGCGCAACCACCAGCCGCGCGGCTTGGGGCGGGAGGAAGGTGGTGTCGCGGCCTCGCCGGATGAAATTTCGGCCGAGCGCGGCGCATTCTCCCCGGCCGCGGCTCTTCCGGCAGGATCGTCGAGCGCGAAGCGGGACGGGCTCAGGTCACGGATCGAGGAGGAGGCGATAGCCGAGCCCTCGCACGGTTTGCAGATAGGCCGGGTTGGCCGGGTCGGCCTCGATCTTGCGCCTCAGCCGGTTCACCTGGACGTCGACGGTCCGCTCGTTGCCGGCTCCGCCGCCCTCGGCCAGATCCTCGCGCGTGACCGTGGCGCCCGCCGCAGCGCCGAGGAGCTGCAGCATCTCGCGTTCGCGGTCGCTCAGTCTGATCGGCTCGTCGTCCCGGCGCAACTCGCCCCGCTCGCCGTGAAAGCTGAAGGGCCCGAAGCGGAGAATGGCGTCCGACTTCGACGGGCGCCGCGCCGCCCGGCGGAGAATGGATGCGACGCGGAGCAGGAGTTCCCGCGGCTCGTAGGGCTTGGCCAAGTAGTCGTCCGCCCCGGCCTCCAGGCCCCGGACCCGGTCGTCGGTCTCGGTCAGCGCCGTCAGCATCAGGATGGGCACCTCCGACGTCCTGCGGATATCGGTGGCGAAGTCGAGCCCCGTCTCGCCCGGCATCATCACGTCGAGCACCAGGAGGTCGAACGCAAAGCTGCGCAGATGCGTCCGGGCCTCATCGGCCGTTCCGGCCAGGGTGACCCGGTAGCCGTGCTTTTGCAGGATGCGCGACAGCAACTCGCGGATACGCCGGTCGTCGTCGACGAGCAATAGGTGGGCCGCATCGTCGGCGGGCGGCAGGGGCCGCCCGGCGGGCGGTGCTGCATCGCCTGCCGTGAGGACCCGCACGGCCGTCATGCCGCGTGCTCCCGACGCTGCTCTCCCAATGGCGTCCGGCCTCGCTCCGGCCGAGGCTCGCGCCCCGCCGGTTGGTCGCCGTCCGGCCGGGACCCTCCGGAGATCAACGCCATCACCCGGGGACGCTCTTCGGGGTCGATCATGGCGAGCAGGAAGTCACCCGCGTGGCGGCGCGCCTCGACCGGCAGGACCTCGAGCGCGAGGCGGAAACGTTCGGACTGCAGATGAGCGAGTTCGAGCGCCAGTTTGCAGCCCTCGGGCGTGACCTGAAGGAGCCGCCGCCGCCGGTCGCTGGTGCTGGCCCGCGCCGCGATGAGACGCTTGTCGGTGAGGTCTTTCATCACGCGGTTGAGGCTCTGCTTCGTGATCTTCAGGATGTCGAGCAGCGCGTTCACGGTCAGGTCCGGATGCCGATGCACGAAATGCAGGACGCGATGATGGGCCCGGCCGAAGCTGAGATCCGCGAGCAACCGGTCGGCGTCGCCGACGAAATCCCGATAGGCGAAAAACAACAGTTCGATCAGATCGAACATGGGCGGAGCCGCCGGCCCACCGGCGACCGGCATGGCGCGGCGGCCCGAGTTCGCGGCTCCTGCGCCTGCCGCTTGAGTGTCCGTCCCGGTCGCGGGCAGGGCCAAAGGCTCATCCTCAATTGGCGGGAAATACGTCAGCATCGTTGACACATCTCAGGCCGCTCGCTTACCGTCAACCGTCTGATACCGCTTCGCGGTCCCCTGGCTGGCGTCTCGGGCGACGGCGGGCCGCCGCCCCGAAACGGTGCCCGCGTCGGCGGTGTTCCGGCCGCATCATGACGAGACGGGCGCGGTCGCGGCGGAATAGTGGAACGGGAGCCTGACCATGTCCATCCTGCCTTTCGACCAGCGCGACGGAGCGATCTGGATGGATGGGGCCATGGTGCCGTGGCAGGATGCCAAGCTGCACGTCCTGAGCCACGGGCTCCATTACGGTTCCGCCGTCTTTGAAGGCGAACGCGCCTATGGTGGGGTGATCTTCAAGTCGACCGAGCATGCGCGGCGCTTCAAGACCTCGGCCGAGCTGCTCGATTTCGAGATCCCGTTTTCCGTGGAAGAGCTGCTCGCCGCCAAGGAGGCCGTGGTGGCGGCCAACGGAATCAAGGACGTGTACATCCGTCCGGTGGCGTGGCGCGGCAGCGAGATGATGGCGGTCGCGGCGCAGTCGGCCAAGATCCACGTCGCCATCGCGGCCTGGGAGTGGCCCAGCATGTTCGACATCGAGCAGAAGATGAAGGGTATCCGGCTCGACATGGCCGACTACCGCCGGCCCGACCCCAGGACGGCACCCTGCCATTCGAAAGCGGCCGGCCTTTATATGATCTGCACGATCTCGAAGCACCGGGCCGAGCGCCGCGGATACGCCGACGCGCTCATGCTCGACTGGGAGGGCCGCGTCGCGGAATGCACGGGCGCCAATGTGTTCTTCACGCGAGACGGCGCTCTGCACACGCCCGTCGCGGACTGCTTTCTCGACGGCATCACGCGCCGCACCGTGATGGATCTCGCGCGCGGGCGCGGCATCGAGGTGCACGAGCGGCGGATCATGCCGGAGGAACTCGACGGCTTCAACGAATGCTTCATCTGCGGCACCGGTGCCGAGGTGACGCCGGTGTCCGAGATAGGGCCGCACAGATTCCAGCCCGGCAACCTCAGCCGGGCCGTGCTCGAGGACTACGCCGCGGCCGTTCGGAGGTGAGCCGGACGCTGCGGCGCGCTCTCTGGGCGGCGCGCCGATCCGGGCGCCCGGCGCAGCCGATCCAGGCCTCGACCCGCGCCGTCAATCCGGGCCTCGATCGGCGCCGTCAATGCGGAACCGGTCGGCCGGGTAGGTGCCGAGGATCCTGAACTCGCGCGAGAAGAACTGGAGTTCGTCGAAGGCCCGGCCCAACCCGGGGTCGTCCGGATGGCCGTCGACATCGGCCAGGAACTGGGTCGCCGTGAACTCGCCTTCGACCATGTAGCTTTCGAGCTTGGTCATGTTGACCGAATTCGTTGCGAAGCCGCCCAGCGCCTTGTAGAGCGCTGCCGGCAGGTTCCTGACCCTGAACACGAAGGTTGTAACCACCGGTCCGTTGCCGGACGGCGCGACCTCGGGCGTGCGCGACAGCACCACGAAGCGAGTCGTGTTGTGGCTCTCGTCCTCGACGTCCTCGGCCAGGATGTCGAGCCCGTAGATCGCGGCCGCGAGCCGCGGCGCCAGCGCGGCACGGCTCCTATCGGCCCATTCGGCCACCTCGCGCGCCGAGCCCGCCGTGTCGCCCGCCACATGGGCCTTGAGGCCCAGCTGCCGGATGATCTTGCGGCACTGGCCGAGGGCATGGACGTGGCTGTGGACGCTGCGAAGCTCGTCGGTGGCGGTCCCCTTGACACCCATCAGCTGAAAGTGGATCGGCAGGAAATATTCACCGACGATGTGCAGTCCGGCGCCCGGCATCAGGGCGTGGATGTCGGCAACGCGCCCCGCGATCGAATTCTCGATCGGGATCATGCCCAAGGTGGCGCGCCCTTCGGAGATGGCCGTGAAGGCGTCCTCGAAGGTTGCACAGGGAAGGGGCTCCCAATCGGGATATCGATCCTGGCAGGCGATGTGCGAGTTGGCGCCTGCCTCGCCTTGGTACGCGATGGTCCGGTTCATGACGTCCTCAGCATAGCGCGGGCCCGTTCGAGTTCGGGCGGGGTGTCGACGCCGAGCGGTACCGTGTCGACCACTTCGACGTCGATGCGCCATCCCGCCTCGAGCGCGCGCAATTGCTCGAGCCGCTCCCGCCGCTCGAGGGGTGATGGGGGCAGGGCCACGAAGCGCCGCAGCGCCGCGCGGCGGAAGGCGTAGAGCCCGATGTGGTGGTGGAGCGTACCCTCGCCCCAGGGCGCGGTGGCGCGGGTAAAGTAGAGGGCGCGCAGCCGGCCGGGTGCGACCTCGGTGCCCACCACCTTGACGACGTTAGGATCGACCCGCTCGGCGTCCCGCACGATGACGGCCGCGAGTGTCCCGACCGCGACGACGGCCTCTTGGAGCGGCGCGAGCGCGGCCCGTACGGCGTGCGGCTTAACGGTCGGCAGGTCGCCCTGCAGGTTGACGACCACGTCGTGGCGAGCATCGGGATCGACGGCCTCGACGGCCTCGTGGATCCGGTCGGTGCCGGCCGGATGGCCGGCACCGGTCATAACGGCGCGTCCGCCGGCAGCCTGCACGGCCGCCACGATGCGGCGATCGTCGGTCGCCACCAGCACCGGCCCGATGTCGGCCTCGCGGGCCCGGAGCCAAACCTGCACGATCATCGGGACCCCGCCGATATCGGCCAGCGGCTTGTCGGGCAGGCGCGTCGAGCCCATGCGGGCGGGGATCAGCACGATCGGGTTCATGGTCGGGCGATCTCGTCGGGCGGCGGTCGCGCGCCCTCGCGCGGGTGGGGCAAAAAGCTGCGCGGGGAGGCGCTTATACGTGTTGCCAAGCCGAGGTCAAAGTGCGTATTGGGCTCCGGCCCGGCGGCTGCGACGCGCCTGTGCCCTTCCGCCTCAACGCACGGAGCCGCCGCGTCCATGGATTCATTCGAGGTCAACAAGATCGCCGGCGGCGTGCTCGGCACCCTCTTGGTGACGATGGGTCTGGGGATCGCGGCCGAGGCCCTTTATGCGCCGGCGGCGCCTCGCAAGCCCGGCTACGAACTTCCGATGGCGGCCGCCGAGACGGGCGGCGGCGCCGGTGATGCCGCGACGGCCGCGCCCGCGGCACCGTTGCCCGTGCTGATGGCCAAGGCCAGCGTCGACAAGGGTGCCGGCCTCGCCAAGGCCTGCGGAGCCTGCCACAATTTCGAGAAGGGCGCCGGTGCCAAGGTCGGGCCGCCGCTCTGGGGCGTGGTCGACCGTCCGGTCGCCACGGTGGCCGGGTTCAGCTATTCCGAGGCCCTCAAGGGCAAGGGCGGCGAGTGGTCCTACGACAAGATCAACGCCTTCATCACATCGCCAAAAGGCTATGCGCCCGGCACCAAGATGACCTATGCGGGCGAGAGCGACCCCCAGAAGCGCGCCGACATCATCGATTACCTGCATACGCTGTCGGATAATCCCGCGCCGCTGCCCGCCGCGACCGATGCCGCGCCGCCTCCGGCCGAGCCCGCCAAGAAGGGCTGACCATCTCGGGCCTGCCGCTGAGCGGCACCCCGATTGCCTCTTTCACCTCGTCGGACCGGTGCCTGCGTCGGAGCGGAGTTTCTCCGGAACCTGATCTGGGAGGCTGCAATTATCGAGGCCGCTCCTCCATCGTCCGGCCGTCCGGCTACGCCCCGCCGTTCGGCCCCACGAAGGCGATGCGGATCGTGTTGGTGGCGCCCGGGGATCCGAAGGGAACGCCCGCCACTACGATGATGCGCTCGCCGGCGGCCGCGAAACCCTGCTCGAAGGCCGTGAGGCAGGCGCGGTCCGTCATGTCGTCGGCGTTGCGGGCGTCGTCGGTTACGACCGCGTGGACCCCCCAGGCCACGCAGAGGCGCCGGGCGGTGTCGCGCAGTGGCGTAAGGGCAAGGATCGGCACGACGGGCCGTTCGCGCGCGATACGAAGGCCCGTCGAGCCCGAGGCCGTCCAGGCCACCACGGCCTTGAGGTCCAGGGTCTCGGCCACGTCGCGGGTCGCCTGGGCGATGGCGTCGGGGCCGGTCGGTTCGGGGCTGGCGCGCTGCGCCGCGATGATGCCGGGATAGAGGGGATCGCGTTCGACCTCCTCGGCGATGCGGTTCATGGTGGCCACGGCCTCGGCCGGGAACCGACCGGAGGCGCTTTCGGCCGACAGCATAACGGCGTCGGCGCCCTCGAACACCGCCTGGGCGACGTCCGACACTTCGGCGCGGGTGGGTACTGGCGACGCGACCATGGATTCCAGCATCTGGGTCGCCACCACCACGGGCTTGCCGAGGCGGCGCGCCATCCGCACGATGCGCTTCTGCAGCCCCGGTACCTTCTCGAGCGGCATCTCGACCCCGAGGTCGCCGCGCGCCACCATCAGGGCGTCCGACATCTCGAGAATCTCGTCGAGCCGTGCGATGGCCTGGGGCTTCTCGATCTTGGCCATCACCAGGGCGCGTCCGCGCACGATTTTCTTCACCTCGGCCACGTCGTCGGCCCGCTGCACGAACGACACCGCGATCCAGTCGACGCCCTCGTTCAGCGCCGCGTCGAGGTCGGAGCGGTCCTTCGGCGTCATGGCCGAGACCGGGAGCTCGGTGTCGGGCAGGCTCACGCCCTTGCGGTTGGAGACGCGGCCCGCCACTTCCACGACCGACACGGCGCGCTCGGGCGTAGCCTCGACGACGCGCAGTCTCACCTTGCCGTCGTCGATCAGCATGACGTGCCCCGGGCGCAGCGCCCGCAGGATCTCGGGATGGGGCAGGTGCACGCGGCTGGCGTCGCCCGGCGCCGGATCCGCGTCGAGCGTGAACCGCTCACCCTGGACGAGGTCCACGCCGACATCGACGAATTGCCCGACGCGAAGCTTGGGACCCTGGAGGTCGAGCAGGATGCCGATCGGCCGCCCGAACTGGGTCTCCAGCGACCGGATGGCGCGGATGCGGTCCCGCATGGCGTCGTGGTCGGCATGGCTCATGTTGATCCGGAACACGTCGGCGCCCGCCTCGAACAACGCCGCCAGCACGGCCGGGTCCTGCGAGGCAGGCCCGAGCGTGGCCAGGATCTTCACGCGGCGCAAACGTCTCATTCAGTATCCCTTTCGCGAGTCGCGGGGCGCCGACCAGAACCGGCGGGACACGTCCTCATCATGTTGGCGCGGCGGGGTCCGGCGCGTAATTCTGCAGGTGCCGAGGTCTGGATCCCGGATCTCAGCGCCTGCAGCGCCGGTCCTGGATGACGGCCGGAGGTGGTCACGCGTAAAGCCAAGTCAATGGGCCGGTCCGGGCTTGGCAGGGTCGGTGAGCTGGACGGTCCAGTCCTTGGCGTCCTTCCCGGTGTCGACCTCGAAGAAGCCGGTGCGGTCGAAGCCGCGCACGAAGCAATCCTGCCGGCCGTCGATGCGGAATTCGCGATCGCGGGTGCACATGAAGGCTTTGCCCCGCCATTCGCCGCCGCTCTCGTCGATGCCGTAGACATAGTAGAATTGCGCCGAGAGCGCGCCGCGCAGCAGCATCTCGCAGCTGTTGGCCTTGAGGTTCCACCAGCCTTCCGTCACCCAGCTGGCACCGTCCGTATAGGCCAGCGCCAGGGAGGCCCGGCTCGCGGTGTTGTTGCAGATGCGGAAGTCGGCACGCGCCAGAGAGGGCAGCAGCAGGACGACGCCGGCCGTCGCGGCGAGGACGCAGGTTCGCATGGTGGCTCGGGGTCTCACGAGGAAGGGAGGGAGGCGGGCGCCGGTCGGGCGGCCCCAGCAGCGTCTGGGCGCGGGCGGGCGATCCAGATCCCCGCCACGATGATCACGCCGCCGAGCGCCTGCACCGGCGTAACGGCCTCGCCCAGGATGGCCCAGGCAAAGGCCGCGGCCGCGATCGCTTCGAGGAAGATCACCAGCGACGAGAAGGCGGCCGGCAGACGGCCGAGCGCGATCGACAACAGACCCTGCCCGCCCGCGTGGCTGACCAGCGCCAGGGCCAGCAGCACGCCCCAGCCGGCCGCCGAGCGCGGCAGCAGGTGCGGCTCGAACAGGAGCGCCACGGCGAACAGCACGGCCGCCGTGAGGACACTGAGCTCGAAGGTGACGCGGGCCGCGCCCGAGCGGGCGCGAGCCGCGCCGACGGCCAGGAAGTAGAGGCCGAAGAAGATGCCCGTGACGATGCCGAGCCCATCGCCGACCGCGCGGCCGGGGTCGAAGGCGAAGCTCTGCGCCACAAGCGCGGCGCCGCCCAGCACGCAGAGCCCGAGCCCCACCAGTACCGGCCGGCCGACACGCTGGCCGAGCAGCAACCAGCCGAAGACCACGACCCAGATCGGGGCCGTGGTGGCGAAGAAGGTCGCGTTGGCGACCGTGGTATGCACGATCGCGAGGTGCCAGAAGAACAGGTCGCCCGCGAAGGCGAGGCCGGCCAGCACCGTGGGCAGGGTGAGATGGGCGAAGGGGGCCGGGGCAGCGGCGCCGGACGGCATGGCGGCGCCTTCGGTCTGCCGCATCCAGAGCCACAGCACCGGGAGCGCCAGGAACACGCGCCAAAAGGCGCTGGCGAAAGGGCCGACATCGGCCAGCCGGACCAGGCTCGGCGAGATGCTCATGGCCAGCGCCGCCGCGACCAGCGCGAGCATCCCGGAGCCTATGCCGGCCGGCAGCAGGGGTCCCATCGCCGATGTCGTTTCGGGTAGCGCGGGATTGTTGGCGTTGGGCGACATGGAAACCACGTGGACGAGGGTGCCTGGACCCGGGCGACGCGCGGGATCCCACGCCTGTTGCGGAAGACCGGGCGGCAAATGGCTTATGGTGCTCGGAACCCGCCGACTTTATGGTCGGCCGGAACGTCGCGTCCCCCATAGGCCAGGACCATGCCTTTAGCCAGCCTCCAGCGCAGCCCTACAGACGATGCCGAGCCTTTCGCCCCCGTGCGCTCCCTCGCGGGCCGGCTCGACGGCGGGTTGCTGCTGCTCTGCGACCACGCCTCCAATGCCCTGCCTGCAGCCTACGGGCGCTTGGGCTTGCCCGACCGCGAGTTCGAACGACATATCGCCCACGATATCGGGGCGCGGCGCGCCACCGAAGTCATGGCCGAGGCGCTCGGCGCGCCGGCCTTCTTGACGACCTATTCCCGCCTGCTGATCGACCCCAACCGCGGCCCCGACGATCCGACCTTGGTGATGCGGCTTTCGGACGGCGCCATCGTGCCGGGCAATGCGCGGATCGACGCCGCAGAGATCGACTACCGCCGCCGCACCTTCTTCCAGCCCTACCACGACGCCATCGCCGACATGCTGCGCCGCATGGTGGCGAGCGGCACCGTGCCGGTCATCGTGTCGATGCACAGTTTCACGCCGTTCTGGAAGGACGTGGCCCGGCCCTGGCACGTGGGCCTGTTGTGGGACAACGATCCGCGCCTCGCGGCCCCGCTGCTGACGGCGTTGGCGGCCGAACCGGACCTGCAGCCGTGGAACGAGAAGGTGGGCGACAACGAGCCTTACGACGGCGCGCTACCGGGCGACACGATCGATACCCACGCCACCCGCAACGGGCTCGCCAACGTGCTGATCGAGGTGCGCCAGGACCTCATGGCGACCGATTGCGAAGCTGCGGCTTGGGGCCGCCGGCTGGCCCGGTTGCTTGCGCCGATCCTCGGCCGACCCGACATCCACCGGGTCGAGATGCATCCCGCCCGCGCCGGCGCCGGCCAACGCCCACGAGCCCTATGATGGATCGCGAAAGCAGGACGTGAGAACCATGGATTACGATGTCGACTACGCCATGCAGACCGAGCTCGAGGCTGCGGTGTTCCGCCGGCTCGTCGCACACCTGCGCCAGCACACCGCGGTTCAGAACATCGACCTCATGAATGTCGCGGGTTTCTGCCGCAACTGCCTCGGCAACTGGTTCGCCGAGGCCGCCAACGAACGCGGCCTTCCGCTGACGCGGAACGATGGGCGAGAGAAGATCTACGGCATGCCCTACGCCGCGTGGAAGACGTTGCATCAGGTGGAGGCCTCGCCCGAGGCGAATGCCGGCTTCGCGGCGCGCCCCGCGGAGGAGGGAACGCCGTCGGCGAACCCCATGTCGGCGGGACATCCTCCGGTCGAGCGGGCCCCCGGTGAATCCACCTGAATCTGCGGGACCTCTTCGGACGGCTGCGCGGCGTTGCGCGGCCGCAGCCTAAGGATCCAGGCGGGCCGGACAGGATCTCTCGCGAGGTTCCGCCGCTTAGGTGCGCGCGGCGCCGGTCGCGGCACCGCCGTGCGCCGTCCAGCCAGGGATCTTGACCGCCATCAGGATGATCTTGCCGTCGGTGCCGGCCGGTACCACGCTGGTTTCGTAGTGGCCGGCGCCGAAACCGGCGCGGTCGATGGCGAGCGTCGCGTCCCGTGCAGCCGAGGCGTGGCCGGCGCGGTCCTCGAGGCGGCTCGAGACTTCGACCTTGCCGGCTTGCATCGGATCGAACCTGACGTGCACGGCCGCCAAGCCGGGATCTCCGAGGCCCAGGTCGACCGAACAGCCGTCATCGATCGAGCAGGGGACGCGGATCTCCCGCGACACGTTCCAGTCGGCGTCGAGCTCGGCCACATAGGCCTCGCCGACGTCGGACGCCGCCACGTCTGCCTGCCTCACCATGCCCCGGGCCACGGGACCGCTGCACGCGATCACGGCCGACATCATCAATGCAGCAAAGCCATGCATGGCACCACTCCCCGGCCGCTTCATGCGGCTGTACGCGGCGGGAAGAGTGGCAGGCCCGACTTAATGGTCCGTGTGTGGTCAGCCCTGCATTCGATGCAAGCGGAGCGGGGAGGACCCTATTTGACGCCTTCCGCATCCTGGGCCGGTAGGCTGGCCTGGCCGATACGCCACTTGACCGGCGCCAGGAAGACGCGATGGCGATGGTCTGCCTCGAAGGCCATCGGCGGGCGCTTGTTATCGATATATTTGCCGATCTGACCCATGAAATCGTCGGCCTTGCGCCAGATTCCGACGTTGTAGAACGTCGTGAAATCGCCGCTTTCGGCCGCAGCCCAGTTGATCCAGGGGAACTGTTCGCGGCTTTCCTCGCCCGACATGAACTCGGCGATGAGACCGGTGCGGTCCGGGATCGTGGATTTCGTGGCCCAATAATCCAGGAACTCCTGTTCGCGGCCCTTCTTGATCTTCCACTCGACGACCACGATGCGGGCCTCGGTCGACAGCGGCTTGCCGGCGGCATCGGCCCTCACCTCGGGAGCCGGCGCCGGAGCGGCCGGTGCGGGTGCGAGCGTCGGGGCAGGCTGCGTGGCCGGCGGGAGCGTGTCGGCCGGGACGAGTGTGACCCCGGCCGACAGCATCCCGGCCACCAGGATCGCGGTCATCGTACCGCTACGAAGCTTTGCGATAAGATCGATACGCATGGAGCACCCTCATGGATCGTCGACCACCGCGGCTCCGGTCCTCCCGTGCCACGTGCGATAGCGGATATGAACAAATTGACAGAAACTTGAGTCTTTAACAAATGGCAATCTGTCCGTTTCGCCACATGGATGAACAGATGGTTAATCGGGGGCCAGGGCCGACGCTCAGGCGTAGGAGCATCCGCCCGGATGTCAGACGTGTGCGTAGCCAACGGATCGATGGGTGACGGATGCGACCGGACGGCCGTCCGCAGGTCCGCCACCGCAGCATGGGAGCGCCACCATCACCATAGCGAAACCGATGGGGCGGGACGCCGGCGACATCCAGGCGATGGCGGCCGTGGTCCTGCTGATCGGGCTCTTCGGCCTCTGCCAGGGTCTGACGTATCCCTTGCTGTCGCTGATCCTGGAGCGCCAAAGGACCGATCCGGCGCTCATCGGGCTGAGCAGCGCCATGACGCCGCTCGGCATCATGGCGGCGGCGGCACTCCTGCCTCATGCGGCCGGCCGTATCGGTTCTGCGCGGGTGGCGCTCGTCAGCACGCTGGCGCTGGCGGTCCTGATCGCGCTGATCGGCCTCGCCCAAAACGTGGCGGCATGGTTCCCGCTACGCTTCTTCCTCGGCTGCGCCATCAGCGGCCTCTATGTCACGAGCGAGACGTGGATCAACAGCTTGGCTTCACAGCGAAACCGGGGCCGCGCCCTGGCGCTGTTCTCGACTTCGCTCTCGCTCGGCTTCGCCTGCGGACCCCTGGTGTTGATCCTCACCGGCACGGCCGGCGCCCCACCTTTCGTGGCCACCGTGGTGATCGAACTCGCGGGGACGGCCTTGATCCTCGCGGTCTTCCGCCAACTGCCGGACGTCGGCGCCAGGGCGCGCATCTCGGTCGTCGGCTTCCTGCCGCGAGCGCCGTTCCTGTTCCTGGTCGTGGCGGTGGTGTCGGCCTATGACGGAGCCTTCCTGACCCTGTTCCCCGTCTATGGCGTCGCCGACGGCTTCGCGGAGCGCGACATTGCGGCCGCCGTCACGGTCTGGGCGTCGGGCAACATCGTCTTCCAGCTGCCGATCGGTACCCTGGCGGACCGTTGGTCGCGACGTGGCACGCTGCTGCTGCTCTGCGTCGTCACGGTCGCGGGCGCGGTCCTGCTGCCGGGCCTCGCAGGCTCCCGGCTCACGTTATGGCCGCTGCTCTTCGTCTGGGGTCCGGCGTCCTACGGCGTCTACACGCTGGCGCTGGTCGAACTCGGCACCACCTTCGAGGGCGCAGCCCTGGTGGCCGGCAACGCGGGTTTCGCGGTCATGTGGGGGCTCGGCGGTCTTCTGGGGCCGCCGCTCGTCGGACTGGTGCTGCATGGCACCGGGCCGGGCGGGCTCCCGGCGGCCCTGGCTGCCATCTATGCGGGGCTGTTCCTCGCGGCGGCGCTGCGGCGGTGGCCGGTCCTGCACTCAAGGCCAGATGACGGCCGGGGGCAGCGACGATAGGATCGACTCGACGTTGCCGCCGGTCTTCAAGCCGAAGATCGTGCCGCGGTCGTAGAGCAGGTTGAACTCGACGTAGCGGCCCCGGCGGATCAGCTGCTCGCGCCGGTCGGCCTCGGTGTAGGGCGTCGAGGCGTTGCGGGTCACGAGCCCGGGGTAGACGCCCAGGAAGGCCTCGCCCACGGCCCGGGTGAAGGCGAATGCGGCCGGAACGTCGTCGGCGAGATGGTCGTAGAAGATGCCGCCGATGCCGCGCGGCTCGTCGCGGTGCTGCAGGTGGAAATAGGTGTCGCACCAGTCCTTCAGCTTGGCATAGGGCGCCACGGCCGCATGGGCGTCGCAGGCCAGGCGCAGGGCCTCGTGGAACGCCAGGGTGTCGGGATCGTGCTGGGTACGGCGGCGGTCGAGCACCGGCGTGAGGTCGGCGCCGCCGCCGAACCAGGAACGGGTCGTCACCACGAAACGCGTGTTCATGTGCACGGCCGGCACATTGGGGTTCCAGGGGTGGGCGATGAGCGACACGCCCGAGGCCCAGAAGCGCGGATCGGCGTCGGCGCCCGGCATCTGTTTGGCCAATTCCGGCACGAAGCTGCCATGGACCGTGGAGGCGTGGATGCCGGCCTTTTCGAACACCCGTCCGTGCAGCATCGCCATGGTGCCGCCGCCGCCCGGCACGCCCGTGTCATCGGTGCGGAGCCAGGGCTTGGAAAGGAACCGCCCGGGCGCGTCCGGCGCGTCGCCCGGGCCGGCAAAGCCGGCCGGTCCGGCGTCTTCCAGCGCCTCGAACGCCGCGATGAGCCTCGCCTGCAGCCCCTCGAACCAGGCCCGCGCCTGCGCCTTGCGGTTCTCGAGATCGGATGACCTAATATCGCGGTCCTGGGGCTCGGTTGTCATAGCAAGAGTTGGGCGGCCCAGCCCTGCGTGCTGAGGAGCTTGACGGCTTTCTTGTCGAACGAGACGAAGGTTTCGCCGCCGAGCCACTGACCGTCATGGGCTATCACTCCATCGGCGAAATCCCCGCCGGCATCGAGCACGCTCAACCCCGCGTCGACCGCGGGCCGATTGACCATGACCTTGTGCGTGTCGACCAAGCGTCGGATCGAAGCGGCGATCTCGCCACGGGGCGCGTTGTAGCGTGTCGACAATACCCAGGCGAACTCGCAGAGGGAATGAACGCTGACCGCCACCAGATCGGCGACTTTCAGCGTCTCGATCGCCGAAGTCTGTTGGACGTCATCGTCGGGCAGGACCGCGCGCAGCAACACGTTCGTATCCGCGATGATCTTCATGTCTCGCCCATGCCGGCTGCCGCGCCGGCCTCAGCGATGGCGTCGTTGATGTCCTCGATCGACAGCCGCGCCCCGAGGATTTTCCCCTTGAAGAACCCCCTCAAATCCTCCCACGAACCCTCGGGCTGCTCGGCCTTCAGCTCCGCCCGCCCATCGGGCAGCAGATCGAGTCTGATCTTTCCACCGGGTTGGATGCCGAGGTGCTTCAGCACGTCCTTCCTGAACGTGACTTGGCCTCGCGTTGTGACGGTCAATATGGCCATGACAACCTCCTCCAATCTGGCCTTCAGTATAATGCAAAACGACATTACCCTCAAGCACGCGGTCAAAGCCGGCCGGCGACGATGAACCCACTGAGGTTCATGACGGCGCAGCCACGAAGCCGCTTGGCATCACGACGGGCTGCTCGGCCCCGACCTCAGCGAGGCCGCGGCAATCGCGTCGATGTGGATGGCCGCACAATCCGTGACGTCGATCCCGCTCCAGGTTCCGGCAGGAACCAAGGCGAGCTCCGTTCCGGCGAGGATGACGGTGTCGACGCCGAGGTCGGCGACGTATGCGGTAGCGAGTTCTCGAAGCGCTTCCGGAATGTCTTCGCCCACCCGGCCATCGCACGATCGACACATAGAGGTCGTGCGTTCGTGCGATTTGCCCCGGTGACGGATCCACCACCATGGGGCAGAGCCGGCCAAACAATCGGCTGGCGACGGTTGCTTCCGTTCCCATCAAAGCCACACGCTTTGCGCCGCGACGGATAAGTTCGCGGTTGACGACGTCGACCATGTCGACGATCGGCAACGAGACCCGTTGGACCAATTCAGGAATGCTCATATGCGGTGTGACTGCAGCGATGGCCAGCAAATCCGCGCCTGAGCGTCGAAGTTCATTCATGCGCTCGGAGAGGTGGGCAGTGAGAGCTTCACGGTCCCCGCGCGCCGCGGCTGCGAGGACCAGTTCAAGGTTTGCTTGGTTGATGATCAACCGTGGTGTGAACGCCTCGCGTTCGCAAGCGGCCAGCAGACCGAGATAGTAGTGCATGGTCGCGGCCGGGCCCAACCCTCCGACCAAGCCGATCAGATCCGTTTCCGCCACATTCGTTGTCCCCAACCAACACGAGAGAACAGAAGCACGCTGCGGCTCATCCTTCCACCCGCGTCAGCCGTTTGGGCCAAGACGAACCAGCATTCGCAGGCTCGCCCCGCCGTTGCCGAACCGCTATCCAGGGCTCGGCTCCTTCCAAAGCAGGCTCACCCGCACCCCTTGTCGCTCCAACACCCCAACGTCGCGGTCATCGGCGCCGGCCCCTCCGGGCTGATGGCGGCCGAGGTCCTGAGCCGCGGCGGCGCCCGCGTGACGCTCTACGACCGCATGCCGTCGGCCGGGCGCAAGTTCCTGCTGGCCGGCCGCGGCGGCCTCAACCTGACCCATAGCGAGCCCGTCGAAAACCTGCTGGCGCGGTACGGCACCGCTGCCGCGACGCTTCGGCCGCCCATTGAGGCCTTCTCGCCCACGGACCTGCGGGCCTGGTGCGCGGGGTTGGGGCAGGACACCTTCGTCGGGTCGAGCGGCCGGGTATTCCCGAAGAGCTTCAAGGCATCGCCGCTGCTTCGCGCCTGGCTGCGTCGTCTGGACAGCGCCGGCGTGCTGTTCCGCCCGCGGCATCGCTGGACCGGGTGGGGGGACGACAGCGTCCTGATGTTCGAAACGACCGACGGTCCGCTTGCCGTTGGGGCGGACGCGACTGTGCTGGCGCTCGGCGGCGCCTCCTGGCCGCAACTCGGATCGGACGGCGCCTGGATCGGTATCCTGGCGCGGGATGGCGTGGCGGTCTCGCCCCTGCGGCCCAGCAACTGCGGCGTCACGGTCGCCTGGTCGGCGCTGTTCCGCGACAGGTTCGAGGGCCAACCCGTGAAAGGCGTCAGCCTCGCGCACGGAGGCCGGACGGTTCGGGGCGAGGTCACGGTGACGCGGTCGGGGCTCGAGGGCGGCGGCATCTACGCGCTGTCGGCGGATCTGCGCGGCGCGATCACGGCCGAGGGGCACGCGGTCTTGCAGGTCGCGCTGCGGCCCGATCTCGATCGCGGCGAGATCGAGCGACGCCTCCTCGCCCGGGCCGTGAAGGCGTCGCTCGCCAACCATCTGCGCAAGGCGTTGAAACTCTCGCCCGTGGCGATCGGCCTTCTGCAGGAGGTCGCGCATGCGGCGGGCGAACCCCTGGGCGCGCTGCCGCCCGCCCGCCTCGCGGGGCTGATCGGCGCCGTGCCGGTCCGGCTCACCGGGACGGCGCCCCTCGCCGAGGCCATCTCGACCGCAGGCGGCATCATGGAGGACGAATGCGACGGGCGGGCCATGCTGCGCCGCCTCCCCGGCACCTTCGTGGCCGGCGAGATGCTGGATTGGGAAGCGCCGACCGGCGGCTATCTGCTTCAGGCCTGTTTCAGCACCGGCGCCGGCGCCGGTGCCGGCGCGCTGGCCTGGCTCGCCGAGGGCGGCCGCGCCACCGCCTCCGCGGCCCGGATCTGACGCAGCGCTTCGCCCAGCACCATTGCGGCCGCGACCGCGACATTGAGCGAACGGAAGCCGGGCCGCATCGCCACGACGATCCGCGCATCGGCGGCCGCGTGAACTTCCGGCGGCACGCCGGCCGACTCCCGCCCGACCATCAACACGTCGTCGGGCTCGAATGCGAAGTCCCGGTAGTCGAGTGCGGCCCCCGTGGTCAGCAGCACGAGCCGTCGCGGCGCGGCGCCGTCGCGCGACGGCGTCGCCCGCCAGGCCTCGAAAGCCGCGAAGGAGGCGTGGCGCACCAGCGCGACCGCGCCGAGATAGTCCATCCCGGACCGGCGGAAGTGCCGGTCCGAGGTCGCGAAGCCGGCCGGCTCGATGAGATCGGCCCCAAGTCCGAGACAGGCGCAGGCGCGCAACAGCGTGCCGGCGTTCTGCGGGATGTCGGGCTGGAAGAGGGCCAGCCGAAGCGACCCTTCGGTCATCTGCGCGCCTCTGGGGCACCTGTCCCGAAGCCCGCGAGAAAGCCCCGCCCGAGAGGCGCTTCCCGGGCTGGACAAGGCTCGGCAAGGGTGCGACACAACGCCGAGGAACGGCCCGCTCCGGTCCGGTCCGGCCTCGCGGCTGTCACGCCCCGTCGCGTCGAGGCGTGACCGGACTTGGTGGCGATGGGTCGCATTGTGAGAGCTCCGGGGCGGCTTTATCGATCCGGGCCGGATGGAGCCCGGCGCGGCCCGGGCGGCCATCGAGGGAGCGGCCCGTCGTTCCGGGTGGAAGCGTCTGATTTTGGAGTGACTCGTTGTCGACCGCAACAGTGAATGCCGGCCCCTCGACCTCCGGCCCCGTGACGCGCCGCGACATGCTTCTCATCGCCACGGGTGCGGTTGGCGCCGTCGGTATCGGCTCGGTGGTTTGGCCGATGATCTCGCAGATGAGCCCCGATGCTTCGACCCTGGCCCTGGCATCGACCGAGATCGACATTTCCAAGATCGAGGTCGGCCAGATCGTCACGGTGAAGTGGCGCGGCAATCCGGTCTTCGTGCGCCGCCGCACCGCCAAGGAGATCAAGGAATCCGAAGATGTGCCGCTCAGCGACCTCAAGGATCCGCAGGCCGACCAGGACCGCGTGAAGAAGCCGGAATGGCTGATCGTGGTCGGCATCTGCACGCATCTCGGCTGCGTGCCGCTCGGCCACGACGGACCCTACGACGGCTGGCGCTGCCCGTGCCATGGTTCGATCTACGACACCTCGGGCCGCATTCGGTCCGGCCCGGCGCCGCTGAACCTGGCCGTGCCGACCTACGCGTTCCTATCGGACACCAAGGTCAAGATCGGCTGAGCCGGGCCGCCCGCGCTCCCGCCATATCAATCAACCGAGGAAGCACCAGCCCATGAGCGGAGCCTCAGCCTACGTCCCCAAGAACCCGGTGCTGCGCTGGTTCGAGAGCCGGCTGCCCATCATGGGCCTGGTCCACTCGTCCTTCGTCGTGTTTCCGAACCCGCGGAACCTGAACTATTTCTGGACCTTCGGCGGCATCCTGGCTTTCATGCTGGTTTGCCAGATCGCCACCGGCGTCGTGCTGGCCATGCATTACACGCCCGAGGCGACGCTCGCCTTCGCGTCGGTCGAGCACATCATGCGCGACGTGAACTGGGGCTGGATGCTGCGCTACATCCACGCCAACGGGGCTTCGATGTTTTTCATCGCAGTCTACATCCATATCGCGCGGAATCTTTATTACGGTTCCTACAAGGCACCGCGCGAGATCCTGTGGATCCTTGGGGTCATCATCTTTCTGTTGATGATGGCCACGGCCTTCATGGGCTACGTCCTGCCCTGGGGCCAGATGAGCTTCTGGGGCGCCAAGGTCATCACCTCGCTGTTCTCGGCCATTCCGGTGGTGGGCGACGCCATCACGGTCTGGTTGTGGGGCGGCTATTCGGTCGGCAACGCCACGCTGAACCGCTTCTATTCGCTCCACTATCTCATGCCCTTCATGATCGCCGGCGTTGTGGTGCTGCACATCTGGGCCTTGCATGTTCCGGGTTCCAACAACCCGGTCGGCGTCGAGGTCAAGAGCAAGAAGGACACACTGCCCTTCCACCCCTATTTCACCGTAAAGGACGGGCTGGCGCTGGCGTGTTTCCTGCTCTTCTTCAGCTACTTCATCTTCTTCGTGCCGAACTATCTCGGGCATTCGGACAATTACGTCGAGGCGAACCCCTTGGTGACGCCGCCCCATATCGTGCCCGAATGGTACTTCCTGCCCTACTATGCCATGCTGCGGGCCGTGCCTTCGAAGCTCGGCGGCGTCTGCGCCCTGTTCGGGTCGATCCTGCTGCTCGCCTTCATGCCCTGGCTCGACACGTCGCGGATCCGCTCGTCGAACTTCCGCCCGATCTACCGCGTGTTCCTGTTCATCTTCTTCGCCACGGTAATGGGTCTCGGATATTGCGGGTCGCAGGAACCGGTGGGCAACGTCGTCTACGCGTCCGAAATCCTGACCTTCTGGTACTTCTTCCACCTCCTGGTCATCACGCCGGCGCTGGGCTTCTTCGAGACGCCGCGGCAACTGCCGGTCTCGATCACCGAGGCCGTGCTGGGCCCGCGCGGGGCAGCAGGATCGGGCGCCTTCGCGAGCGCCAGGACGGCGGCGAGCCCGTCGGTCGACGGATGACGGTCGCGCGCTCGACCGCATCGCCGCGTCCCGGATCACGGAAACCACTGATGTCCGCCAGAACCACCTTGATCGCCGTGGCCCTGCTCAGCGGCCTGACCGAGACGGCCATAACGGCGGCCGCGGCCCAGGAGGCCGGCGCGGAGCCGTTGCCGGCCCACGAGTCCTGGTCCTTCTCGGGGCCGTTCGGCACCTATGACACGGCCCAGCTGCAGCGTGGCTACCAGGTCTATCGCCAGGTCTGCTCCAACTGTCACGCCGCCAAGTTCATGTCGTTCCGCAACCTGGCCGAGGCCGGTGGCCCAGGGTTCTCGGACAGCCAAGTCAAGGCGCTCTCGTCGACCTTCAAGGTGCAGGATGGGCCGGACGATTCGGGCAACATGTACGACCGGCCGGGCCGGCCGTCGGACCCGTTCCCCTCACCTTTCGCCAACGAGCAGGCGGCCAGGGCCGCCAACGGCGGCGCCCTGCCGCCTGACATGTCGACCTTGGCCAAGGCGCGTTCCTTCGAGCAGGGTGGAGTGTGGTTCCTGGTCGATCCATTCACCCAGTACCAGGAGGAAGGGCCGGATTATATTCGCGCCCTTCTGAACGGCTACCAGGACCCGCCCCCAAAAGACTTCAAGCTGCCGGCCGGCAAGTACTACAACGTCTACTTTCCAGGCCACGCCATCTCCATGCCGCCGCCGTTGAGCGACGGCCTCGTCGATTATTCGGATGGCTCGCCCAAGACGGTGGCGCAGTACTCGAAGGACATCGCGGCCTATCTGCAATGGATGTCGGAGCCGAAGCTCGACCAGCGCAAGCAGACGGGCTTCAAGGCCATGATCTTCCTGGCGATCTTCGCCTATTTCCTGTTCCTCATCAAGCGCCGGATCTGGGCGGGTGTGAAGGACACGAGCGGCACGGCCGGCGCGGGAGCGGCCCCGCTGATGGAGCCGAAACCGCGCGTCTGAACGCAAGACGATGCCGCAGAAACAAAAACCCCGGGCCTCGCGGCTCGGGGTTTTCGATTCGTGGCGAAACGGTCTCGGCGCCGCTGGTCCGCCTAAGCGGCCCGCAGGGCGCCGGCTTCGCCGAGGGCCGCCTTCAAGGAGGTTTCGCGCTGCTCGGGACCATGGGCGATACCCTCGGCCCGGACGACCTCGAGGTCCTTGACCCCGATGAAGCCGAACAAGGCGCGAAGGTGGGATTCCTGGTGCTCTGCAACCGCCGCCGGGGTGCCGGCGGCGTAGAACCCGCCGCGCGACACGGCGAGGATCACCCGCTTGCCGTGGACGAGTCCCTCGGCGCCGCTCGCGTTGTAGCGGAAGGTCTTGCCGGCCACGAGGATGCGGTCGATCCAGGCTTTGAGCTGGCTCGGGATGCCGAAATTGTACATGGGCACGCCGATCACGACGACGTCGGCGGCGAGGAACTCGTCGAGCACCCTGCCGCCGAGCGCCAGATCTTCCTGCAGGGCTTGGTCGTGCTTCACGTCGGCGCTCTGCCCGGCCAGATAGGCGCCCGACAAATGCGGGAGCGGTGCGGAGGCGAGATCGTGATGGTGCACCTCCAGCGCCGGCAGCTCGCCCTTGAGGCGGCTCACGATGGCGGCCGAGATGGAGCGGCTGACGGAATTGCTGCCAAGAATGCTGGAATCGATGTGGAGGAGGTTCATGAGGGCCTGCCAGTTACGAATCGTTACCAGGGCTGTATGAGTGACTCGGTCCAGGCGCGCAAGGAGGCACATCGGTGGAACCAGATTACAGCCATGATACCGCGACTCGTCCCGATTTCCGGGTCTCGACACCGTTTCCGACCTCTCACGCCAGCCGGGAGTGCCGGGCCGTAGCTCCCGTCCTGGCGCGCGTCGGCGACAAATGGAGCGTGCTGATCGTCATGCTGCTGGGCGATGGGCCGAAACGTTTCAGCGAGTTGAAGCGCATGGTGGGCGGCATCTCGCAACGCATGCTCAGCCTGACGCTGCGCGGCCTGGAGCGCGACGGCCTTTTGACCCGCACCGTCACCCCCACGGTGCCGCTGCGGGTGGATTATGCGCTGACCGACCTCGGCCGCTCGCTGTGGGCCCCCGTCGAGGCCCTCGGGGCCTGGGCGCGGCAGCACCACCCCGAGATCGAAGCGGCGCAGAAGCGGTACGATGGGCGGGGCGAGGGGGCGTAGGCAGGGGCCAAGCGGCGCAGGACCTGCGGCTGGCCTACGGAGGCGAAAGAGCGTCGGCCGCGACCAGGTCGAGACGCAGGCCCGTCCCGCGGTCGAAGACGTGAAGATGGTGAGGAGGGAAGGCGACGCGAATGGTGTCGTGGATCGTGGGGCCGTTCGCAAGCTTCACGGTCAGTGATGCTGCACCCGGCAGGCCGGCATGCACCAGCATCTCGGAGCCTAGAAGCTCCACCAGTTCGACCCGCCACTCGGTGCCGGATGGGTCCAGCACGACATGCTCCGGACGGATGCCCACCGTGACGAGTTGATCATCAGGTTCCACGAAACGCCGACCGGCGAGGCCCACCTCGGCGCCGTTGATCACCACGGCCGACCCGTTTCGGCTCAGAACCCCGGGGAGCAGGTTCATGGCCGGCGAACCGATGAAGCCCGCCACGTAGGTGTTGGCCGGACGCTCGAAGATTTCGGTCGGCGTCGCCAGTTGGACCGGTACGCCGAGGTGCATGACCAGCAGGCGGTCGCCGAGGGTCATGGCCTCGACCTGATCGTGGGTCACGTAGAGGCTGGTCACCCGGAGCCGACGCTGCAACTGGCGGATCTCGCCCCGCATCTGGAGGCGGAGCTTCGCGTCGAGGTTCGACAGCGGCTCGTCGAACAGGAACAGCTTCGGGTCGCGCACGATGGCCCGTCCCATGGCGACCCGCTGCCGCTGCCCTCCGGAGAGCTGGCGCGGCTTGCGGGCCAGCAGCGCTTCCAAGCCGAGCAGCAGCGCTGCCTTGTCGACCCGGGATCGGATGTCGTCCCGGGACAGTCCACGGATCCGGAGGCCATAGGCCATGTTGTCGAAGACGTTCATGTGGGGGTAGAGGGCGTAGTTCTGGAACACCATCGCGATGTCGCGGGCCGCAGGATCGACGCTGGTGACGTCGCGGCCATCGAGCACGATGCGGCCCGCGGTCGGCGTCTCGAGCCCTGCCACCAGGCGCAGCAGCGTGGACTTGCCGCAGCCGGACGCGCCGACGATGACCAGCATCTCGCCGTCCGCCAGGGTCAGGTCGATCCCCCTGAGGATCTCCGTCCCGCCGAAGCTCTTGCGCAGCCCTTCGAGGGTCAGGCCGGCCATCACTTGTCCCCTTCCGTCAGGCCCTTGATGAACCAGCGCTGCATGACGAGCACCACGGCCACGGGCGGGAGCAGCGCCAGGACGGCCGTCGCCATGACCTTGTTCCATTCGGTGGCCGTGTCCACGCCGATCATCTTGACGATGCCGATCACGACGGTGTCGAGACCGGGATCGGTGGCGACGAGGAGGGGCCAGAGATACTGGTTCCAGCCGTAGACGAAGAGGATCACGAACAGGGCCGCGATGTTGGCACCCGAGACCGGGATGACGATGTCGCGCAGGAAGCGCAGCGGCCCGGCCCCGTCCATCCGGGCTGCCTCCACCAGTTCGTCCGGAAGCATCAGGAAGGTCTGGCGGAACAGCAACGTCGCGGTTGCCGAGGCGATCAGCGGTACCGTCAGCCCTGCGAAGCTGTTGATGAGGTCGAGGGAGGACATGACCTGGAAGGTGGGGATGAGCCGCACTTCGACCGGCAGCATCAGGGTCATGAAGATCAGCCAGAAGGCCGTCATGCGGAACGGGAAACGGAAGAAGGTCACCGCATAGGCCGACGGAATCGAGATGGCGATCTTGCCGAGCGCGATGGTGAAGGCCATCGCGGCCGAAATCAGGAGTTCGTGCCAGACGGGGCCTGCGCCGGCCGAGCCGTTGCGCAGCACGTCGGCATAGACGCCGAGGCCCGAGAGGCGCGGGAGAAGCGAGATCTGCCCGCGGGCGATAGCGGACGAGTCCTGCGTGGAACCCACGACGGCGATCCAGATCGGCAAGGCGAAGAGGACCAGCGCCGGGATGAGGATGGCGTGCGGCAGCCATCGCCCCATCATGTGCCTGGATCCATGTCGGTCCCCGTCACGCGACGGTCTTCCGCCCGAGGAAGCGGAACTGGAGAGCCGACAAGGCGACGACGCCGAGCATCAGCACCACAGACTGGGCCGAGGAGGAGCCGATGTTGGCGTTGACCACCCCGTCGAGGTACACTTTCATCACCAGGGTCTGGGTCGACTGGCCGGGACCTCCGCCGGTCAAGGCAAAGACCGTGGCGAAGGTGTCGAATGCAGCATAGACGAGGTCGACGACCAGAAGAAAGAAGACGGTCGGCATCAGCAGCGGCAGCACGATGGTGCGGAAGCGATAGAAACCCCGACTCCCGTCCATGCGAGCCGCCTCCACGACCGTTTTCGGGATGGCCTGGAGCCCGGCGACGAAGAAGATGAAATTATAGCTGACCTGTTTCCAGGCACTGGCCAGGATCACCATGACCATGGCCTGCGTGCCATCCACCTTGTAGTCCCAGGACAGGCCGACCCTGTTCAGCCACGCGCCGACGAGGCCGATCTGCGGGTGAAGCATCAGCACCCACAGCACCGCCGCCATGGCGGGCGCGACCGCGTAGGGCCAGATCAGCATCGTTCGATAGAAGGCACGACCGCGGATTTCGTTGTCGGCGAAGACCGCCAGCAGTAATGCGGTCACCATCGACAGGCCGGCGACGCACACGCAGAACAACAATGTGCGCTCGATGGCCGCCACATAGAGCGGATCGGCGAACAGATCGGCGAAGTTGTCGAGTCCTACGAACTTCGTCGTGGTGCCGAAGGCATCCTCGCGCCTCGCGCTGGACCAGATAGCCTGGCCCGCGGGCCAAAGAAAGAACACGAACGTCAGGAGGAGCTGTGGCAAGATCAACAGGGCGGGCAACAGTCGCCCCGGAAACAGCGTGCGGCGTTCCATGGATCGTAGCCGCTCTATGCAACCCGCCCGCTCACCCCCGCGCAGACTTCTGGAAATCGCGCAGCACGCGGTTGCCGCGCTCGACGGCACTGTCCAAGGCCTGCCGGGACGTTTGCTGGCCCTGCAGCGCCTTCTCGATTTCCTCGTAGATGACGGTGCGGATCTCGGGCAGGCGACCGAGCCGCAGCCCGCGCGAGTTCTGCGTCAGCTCACCGCGACTGAGTTGCTGCACCGGCAGGTCGGCACCAGGGTTCTTGGCGTAGTAACCCTGCTGCTGGGTTAGCGCATAGCCCGCTGTCGTGACCGGCACGTAGCCCGTGTGCTGGGCGTAGAGCGCGACTTGTTCGGGCTGGCCGATGAACTGGTAGAACTTGGCGACGGCCTTGTATTCGGCATCGGTCCGCTTCGGCGCCGTCAGGGTCCATAGGCTGGCGCCGCCGATGATGGAATTGTTCGGTTTGGGCTTGATCGCCGGGTCGTAGGGCAGCAGGGCTTCGGCGTAGCGAAACTGCGCGTTCTTGACGATGTCGGCGCGACCCGATGAGGAGCCGAAGCCGATGGCGGCCTGTCCGGAATAGAACACCGGGTCCGGGGCCGTGTCGCGGCCGGTGTATTTGAACGACCCGTCCCGCGACATGTCGAGGAAGCGCTGAAGCTGGTCGACGAAGGGCTTGGCGTCGATCTGCAGCTTGGCATCGAGCCCGTCGTAACCGTCGGCCGCCGTCGCGTAGGGCAGGTCGTGGATCGCGGCGAATTCCTCGAGCTGAATCCACGTCATCCACGCCGAGGTGCTGGCGATCGGGGTCGGAGCCTTCGAGGCCAGCGCCTGAGCGGTCTTGACGAAGTCGCTCCAGACCAGCGGCGGCTTCTCGGGGTCGAGCCCGGCCTTCTCGAAGGCGTCCCTGTTGTACCACATGATCGCGGTCGACGAGTTGAACGGCATCGAGGCGAGGTCGCCGTTGGGCAAGCTGTAATAGCCGCGCACCCCCGGGATGTAGGCCTGCGGATCGATGGCGATCCCGGTCTCCCTTGCCAGTTGCCAGACGGGTTTGATCGCCGGCCCGGCCTGGAGCATCGTGCCGGTGCCGACCTCGAAGACCTGGACGATGTGCGGTGCCTGGCCGGCCCGGTAGGCCGCGATCGCGGCCGTCAGCGTGTCCGGATAGGTGCCCTTGAACACGGCTTCGAGGACGACGTCCGACTGACTGGCATTGAAGTCCCGCGTCAGCCGACTGACCTCTTCTCCGTTGGCGGCCGACATCGCGTGCCAGAGAACGATATGCGTCTTCTCGTCAGCGGCGGCCCGGGCGACCGCTGGAACCGCAGCCCAAGCGGCGAGGCCGCCGACGCCCGCGAGCACATTGCGACGATGCATGAACTGTCCCCCCGCGGTCGAGGGATCCATTCACCCCGCCTCGGCGCGGACTAGAGACGATATCCCGCGGCGTCGCAAGCGCCCGAGGGGTCGAGCCAAGCCTTCCGCGTGGTCTCGGAAGGCCTTACAACGAGCCATGAGCCACGCATGGCGATACGGCTAGAGCGGAGAATGCCGTTGCGGTCGGGGATCGGATCGCCGCCGGTCATCGAGTAGCCCCGATCTGCATCAGGGCGCTCAGCATCGACCCTGAACGCGCTGTCCTCCAAGCTGAGCCCCGCCGCGCGCCGCCGGTCACTTTGTCCGGGTTGCCGCGCCCGGGACGCGCGCCCATTTTCATCGGGTCGACACCGCGGACCCGTCCCATGAGCCTCGTCTTCGAAGAACCGATTCGCGCCGCACCTCGGCCGGTCTCGGCTGACGTCCGTGGGGCGCGGGCTCCGGCACCGGTGCCGCTGGAGGCGCCGCCCGGCACGCTCGAATTGCTGTGGGGCCTGCGGTCGAACCCCGTCGCGACCTGGACGCGGTACCATTTCGAGCACCTGATCGTTCACGGCAAGAGCGTGCTGGGCCGCGTCGCCGTGGTCAGCGACCCTGACGTGATCCGCCACGTGTTGGTCGAGAACGCCGCCAATTACGAGAAGGGCGGCCTGCAGAGGCGCATGCTCGGCGGGGGGCTCGGCACCGGCCTGCTGCTGGCCGAGGGCGCAGACTGGCGCGCCCAACGCCGCGCCCTGGCGCCGCTGTTCTCGCCCCGCCATGTCGCCGGCTTCAGGGACAGCATGGTTGCGGTGGCGGACGAACTGGCCGAGCGTTGGTCGCGGCTGCGCGACGGCCGTCGGATCGATGTCTCGACCGAAATGGCGCGCGTGACCCTGCGGGTGCTGGGGCGCACCATTTTCTCCGAGCGCATGAACGGCCCGGAAGACCGCTTCGCGCGGGCGGTGTCGCGCTACCTCGAATCGGTCGGCAAGATCGACCCGCTCGACATCCTCGACATGCCCGATTGGGTGCCGCGCCTCGCCCGGATCCAGACCAAGCCCGTGCTGCGCTACTTCGAAGAGGAGGTGGACGGCATGCTGGCGAAGCGCCGGGCCGTGATGGCCGAGGACCTCGCAACGGCGCCGCGCGACCTCCTCACCTTGCTTCTCGGCGCGCGCGATCCCGAGACCGGCGAGGGCCTGAGCGACCTCGATATCAAGGCCAACCTCGTCACCTTCCTGATCGCCGGACACGAGACGACCTCGAATGCCCTGACCTGGGCGTTGTTCCTCCTGTCCCAGCACCCGGCGGCGCGCGAGGCCGTCGAGCGCGAGGTCGACCGCCTGATGCCGGACGGCCGCGTCGACCCGGCCCGCGTCGACGATTTCGTCTGGACCCGAGCGGTGCTCGACGAGGCCATGCGGCTCTACCCGCCGGCCGCCTCCATCTCGCGCGAGGCGATCGGCCCCGACACGCTGGGCCGGACCAGGATCAGGGCCGGCACCATGGTGGTGGTGTCACCCTATGTGCTGCATCGCCACAAGCTGCTGTGGGACGCGCCCGACCATTTCGTGCCCGAGCGCTTCCTGCCCGAAAACCGGGGCGGCATCGACCGCTTCGCCTATCTTCCGTTCGGCGCCGGGCCGCGCATCTGCATCGCGGCCTCCTTCGCGATCCAGGAGGCTGTGATCGTGCTGGCCACGGCCATGCGCCACGTGCGCCTGACGCTGGCGCCGGGCCACGAGGTCATGCCGGTGCAGCGCGTGGTTCTACGCTCGCGCGGCGGCATGCCGATGATCCTGCGGCGGCGGTAACACCGGTATCGGCCACCCGGCGCCAGATCAGGCCCTTGATCCAGTATCTCATCGAGATACACCGTAGCACGTTCTTGCGGGGGATATTTGGCTATGACCTCGACTATGGTTCACATCCGTGTCGACGAGGCAACGAAAGTCAAGGCAACCGAGACTCTCGCGGCGCTCGGGTTGTCGGTGTCGGACGCGGTGAGACTTTTTCTCAGGCGCGTGGTGATCGAGCAGGGCTTGCCTTCAGATCTCAAGGTCCCGAACGCTGAAACTCAGGCCGCCATGGGAAGAGCGAGAGCGATGACGAACCTGAGATTTTCGAGCGCAAAGGATCTGGCTGATGCCATCGAAGAAGACCTCAGGGGAGCGGAGGGCTAACCTTCCACGTCAGAGTGACTTCGATAAGAGCTTCACCGAGGATTGGTATCGGCTGAACAGAGCCGGCAGGTTCGATATGCATCGCCTCAAAGAGGTGATGGCCTTGATCGTGGCGAACGATGCCCCGCTCGGCGCGGAGTGGCCCGACCATGAGCTTAAGGGCGAGTGGCACGGCTACCGCGAGTGCCATGCGGGCGGCGACTTCCTTCTCATCTACGAACTCAAGGAAGACGGTGGCGTGGTCTTCGTCCGCACCGGCGCCCACTCTGACCTGTTCGAACGAGTCCGCTGGGCGTCTCGATCTGGCGTGAGGGGTCGCCGCGGTTGATCCGGGCGCGCCTGCGCCGTAAGCCGGTGCTTTCAGTTGAAACGGTCCCATGTCCCTGTCCACCGCCGCCGCCCCCCTCGACGGCATCCGCGTCCTCGAACTGGCCCGCATCCTGGCCGGGCCGTGGTGCGGACAGCTGCTAGCTGATCTCGGGGCCGACGTGGTCAAGGTGGAGCGCGCCGGCAGCGGCGACGACACGCGCCAGTGGGGACCGCCCTTCGTGGCGGCCCGGAACGGCGGCGAGGCGGGCGACCTCGGTGCTGCCTACTTCCATAGCTGCAACCGCGGCAAGCGCTGCATCGCGGCCGATTTCGAGACCGCGGCGGGCCAAGCCCTGGTCAGGCGTCTCGCGGCCCATGCCGACGTCGTCATCGAGAACTTCAAGGTCGGCGGCCTCAAGCGCTACGGCCTCGACCCCGAGTCGCTGCGGGCGCTGAACCCGCGGCTCGTGGTCTGCTCGATCTCGGGTTTCGGGCAGGACGGTCCCTACGCGGCCCGGGCCGGTTACGATTTCCTGATCCAGGGCATGGGCGGCGCCATGTCGATCACCGGCGAGCCCGACGGCGCTCCGACGAAGTCCGGCATGGCCATCGCCGACCTCTTCACCGGGCTCTATGCCGCCAACGCCATCCAGGCGGCCCTGATCCGCCGGGCCGCCACGGGGGAGGGGGCCTGGATCGACTGCGCGCTGCTCGACAGCCAGGTGGCGATGTTGAGCTTTCAGGCGACGAATTTCCTGGTTTCGGGACGGGACCCGCGGCGGTTCGGCAATGCGCACCCCGTGCTCGTGCCCTACGACCTGTTTCCGGTGGCGGACGGTCACATCATCGTCGCGACCGGCAACGACGGGCAGTTCCGCAGGCTCTGCGGTATTCTGCGGGCGCCGGCACTCGCGGCCGATCCCGATTATCTCGTGAACAAGGACCGGGTGGCCAACCGGGACGCGCTGACGGCCCGCCTGCAGGAGCTGACGTCGCTATGGCGGCGCGACGATCTCTTGGCGCGGCTCGACGCCGCCCACGTGCCGGCGGGACCCATCAACAGCGTGGCGCAGGTCTTCGCCGATCCGCAGGTGCGGGCGCGCGGCATGGCGATCGAGCTCGACAATCCCGCGGCTGCGGGCGGTGCGACGCCCGGCGTCCGGTCGCCCATCCTCATCGACGGCGTACCGCAGGCGAGCCCGCGCCCCGCGCCGGGGCTCGACCAGCACGGGGCCGAGATCATGGCCGACCCCGCCTGGGGTGGCGGCGGAGGAGAACCATGACGGAACGGTCGCACGCGCCCCGCACTGGCGGTCGCATCCTGGTCGAGGGGCTCGTGGCCCAGGGCGTCGAGCACGTCTTCTGCGTGCCGGGCGAGAGCTACCTCGCGGTCCTCGACGCTCTGCACGATGCCCCCATCGCGCTCACGGTCTGCCGTCACGAGGCCGGCGCCGCCATGATGGCCGACGCGTCGGCGCGCCTGACCAACCGGCCCGGCATCTGCATGGTGACGCGCGGTCCCGGCGCCACCAATGCGGCGGCCGGCCTCCACATCGCCGAACATGATTCGGTGCCGCTCATCCTCTTCGTCGGGCAGATCGAGCGCGGCATGCGGGGCCGCGGCGCCTTCCAGGAGATGGACTATCGGGCCGTTTTCGGCTCGGTCGCCAAATGGGTCGTGGAGATCGACGATCCCCGCCGCATCCCCGAGATCCTCTCACGGGCCTTCCATGTCGCGCTGCAGGGCCGTCCGGGTCCCGTGGTGGTGGCGCTGCCCGAGGATGTGCTGACCGAGGTGGCGAGCGTGGTGGATGCGCCGCGCGTCGAACCGGCGCTGCCCTGGCCGGGGCTGCCCCAGATGGCGGAGTTGCAGAAGCTGCTCTGGGCGGCCGAGCGGCCCGTCATGGTGCTGGGCGGCGGCGGCTGGACCGCACCGGCGGCCGCTGCCGTGGCGCGTTTCGCCGAGCGCTTCGCCCTGCCGGTCGCGACCTCGTTCCGCCGCGCCGCGCTCTTCGACGCGGGCCATGCCAACTACGCGGGCGAGATCGGCATCGGCCCCAACCCGAAGCTCAAGGCCCGCATCGCTGAAGCCGACCTCCTCCTGCTGGTGGGCGGCCGCATGGCCGAGATGCCGTCGCAGGGCTACACGCTCCTCGACATCCCGGTGCCGCGCCAGGCGCTGGTGCATGTCCACGCCGACGCGGGCGAGATCGGCCGCGTCTACCATCCCGTCCTCGGCATCCACGCGGCGCCGCGCACCTTCGCGGCATCGCTCGAGGCCCTGCAACCGCCGAACGAGATTCCGTGGCGCGCGCGCTGCGCCGAGGCCCGGGCCGAGTACCTGGCCTGGACCGAGGTACCGGCCGTCGCCGCGGGTGCGGCCGGGCGTGCGTTCGTCGACATGGGCCATGTCGTGTGCTGGCTGCGCGACCGGCTGCCGCCCGACGCCATCCTGGCCAATGGGGCCGGTAATTACGCTATCTGGCCGGGGCGGTTCTACCGATTCCGGCAATGGGGCACGCAGCTCGCCCCCACCTCGGGGTCGATGGGCTATGGCGTGCCGGCCGCGATCGGGGCCAAGCGGCTCGATCCGTCGCGAACGGTGGTGGCCTTCGCGGGCGACGGCTGCTTCCTGATGACCGGCCAGGACTTCGCCACGGCGGTCCAATATGGGCTCGCCATCATCGTCGTGGTGGTGGACAACGGCATGTATGGCACCATCCGGATGCACCAGGAGCGGGAGTATCCCGGCCGGGTCAGCGGCACGGCGCTCACGAACCCCGATTTCGCCGCCTATGCCCGGGCCTTCGGCGGGCACGGGGAGACGGTGAAACGGACGGCGGATTTCGCGCCGGCCTTCGAACGGGCACTGGCTTCCGGCAAACCCGCCATCATCCACGTGACGGTCGATCCCGACGTCATCACGCCCGCCACGACATTGATGGCGATCCGGAAGACCGCGCAAGCTTGAAGGAGCTTGCCGATACGGCAGTCGGGTGAAGGGGCCTCGTCCTGAGCCGGGCCTTTCGGCTTACAGGGCGCCGAGGGGGTCCTGCATCCAATCGTCGTAGGTCGGAGCGAGCGGCGCGTAGGCCAGCGGATCCTCGTCGACCTCGCGCCGACGCGCGTAGGCGTCGGAGCGGTCGTTCCAGCGGTGACGAGAACTGGCGACGCGGGTGTCGCCGCGACGACGGGCAACCTGGACATCGCCGCGCCGCGGGCTGCCGATGATGCTGATGCTGGCGCCCTCGGCCCGTACCATCCCGTAGAGTTCGGCCGCGTGGTCGGGCGACAGCCGCACGCAGCCGTGCGACGCGGCGGCGCCGAGCGAACCCGTTTCATAGGTGCCGTGGATCGCGTAGCCGCCCTTGAAGAAGATGGAATGGGGCATCGGCGAATCGTGGTACTTGCGCGAGTAATGCATGGTCTGGAGGCTCTGCACACCGTAGCGCCCGCGCGGGGTCACGAAACCCTTGCGGGCCGTCGAGACGGGCCAATCGTAGCTTTGGCCGTCGCCGGACGTGACATGCATGGTCTGGCTCGCGAGGTCGACCTGGATGTTCACGGCTGCATGCGCGCTGCCGGTCCAGACGCCCCCGGACATCATGGTTGCGGCCAGTACATTCATTGCCCGCATGGCTTCGCTCCTCGACGGCTACTTGCCCCACTCCCGTCACGATTAAGCTGGATTGCCGCCTTGTAAAGGCTGGGCACAAAACAAAGTTATGCTACCCTGAAGTTGATCCCCAAATTTTCAGGCTTTCCTACCACCGCTCGATGCGCTGCTTCGCGTGCCGGCCGAGACATGCGACAAGACGTGCATGCCGATCGATGTCGTCGACCTCCGTGCCTTCTATGCAACGCCGCTCGGCCGCATCGCCCAGCGGTCGATCGCGCGGATCGTCCGGTCCTGGTGGCACGACACGGGTGGGCTCGCGGTCGCGGGGCTCGGCTATGCGATCCCTTATCTCGAACCCTTCCGCGAGGAGGCCGTGCGGGTCATCGGCCTGATGCCGGCCGAGCAGGGCATCGTCCATTGGCCGCCGGGCGGCACCTCGGCGACGGCCCTCGTCGAGGGCGAGCAGCTCCCGCTGCCCGACGGCTCGATCGATCGCGTGCTGATGGTCCACATGCTGGAGCCGACCGAACATCCGCGCGAAGTGCTGGCCGAGGTCTGGCGCGTGCTGACGCCGGGCGGCCGCATGATCGCAGTGGCGTGCAACCGGCGCGGCTTTTGGGCTCGCGTCGACACCACGCCGTTCGGCTACGGCCAGCCCTTCTCGAAACGGCAGATCGCGGCGCTGCTGCGCGAGACGCTGTTCTCGCCCGAGCGCTTCGGCGAGGCCCTCTACGTGCCGCCCTTCGAGCACCGCCCCTACCTCCGTCTGGCGCCGTTCTTCGAACGCACCGGCAAGCGTATGGCGCTGCCGGGGGCGGGAGTCCATCTGGTCGAAGCCACGAAGCAGCTCTATCGTCCCGTCATGCTGCGCGGCCGAGCCGCCGTTCGCCACGCCATTCCGCGCCTCGAACCGGGCCTGTCGGGTTCGTACCGGCTCGCCGGCAATCCGCCGTCGACAACCGGGCAGAGCTGAGCGGTCCAGCGATTCACGATGCCCTGCCTGCGTCACCGGGCGGCAGGAACAGGCGGCGCGCGGTTGGCATTCGAGGGTCCGGGAGGTTGCTTACGATGCTGCAGACCGTCATGACCGAGGATGAAGAGACCGTCCACGAGATCGTCGATCCGCAGGACGCCGCGGAAGGGGCGGGCCTCGTCTACGTGCACGACGGCGAGCCCGGCATCACCCGACGCAAGGCCGGCAAGGGCTGGTCGTTCCGCCGGCCCGACGGCTCGGCCGTGAAGGATCCGGTCGCGATCGCGCGCATCCGCAAGCTCGCCATCCCGCCGGCCTATACGGACGTCTGGATCTGCCCCAGTGCGAAGGGCCACATCCAGGCGACCGGCCGCGACGCCAAGGGTCGCAAGCAGTACCGCTACCACCAGGCGTTCCGCGAGGTTCGCGACAGCGCCAAATACGAGCACGTGACGGCCTTCGCAGAGGCCCTGCCCACGATCCGGGCCACCGTGAAGCAGCACATGGCGCTGCAGGGGCTCGTTCGGAAGAAGGTGCTGGCCACGGTGGTTTATCTGCTCGAGACCACCCTGATCCGCGTCGGTAACGAGGATTACGCCAAGCACAACGAATCCTACGGGCTGACGACGCTGCGCGAACCGCATGTCGACGTGCACGGGGCGGACCTGCGCTTCGAGTTCAAGGGCAAGAGCAACAAGGTCTGGAAGCTGAAGCTTCACGACAGGCGCGTCGCCAAGATCGTCAAGGCCTGCCACGATCTGCCGGGGCAGCAACTCTTCCAGTATCTCGATCACGAGGGTCAGCGGCACGGTGTGACGTCGCACGATGTCAATGACTACCTGCGCGAGATCACGGGGCGCGACATCACGGCCAAGGATTTCCGCACCTGGGCCGGCACGGTGCTGGCCGCGCTGGCGCTGAGCGAGTTCGACGCCATCGACAGCGAGGCGAAGGCCAAGAAGAACGTGCGGGCCGCGATCGAGCGCGTCTCGGCACGGCTCGGCAACACCGCCACGATCTGCCGGAAGTGCTATGTGCATCCGACGATCGTCAATTCCTACATGTCGGGCGAACTTCTGCTTGAGATCAAGCAGGAGGTCGACACCGAACTGCGCGAGAACCTGCCGCAGTTGAAGCCCGAAGAGGCGGCCGTGTTGGCCTTGTTGGAGCGGCGCATCGCCCACGAGATCGACGACAAGAAGGTCCAGGCTCCTGCTCACGCGGCGTGACGATGCGGCGTCATCCGAGTGTCGGCGTATTGCGCGGAGAGAAAGGCGTACCCTGCGGTGATTAGTTAGGCTAATCTCCGCATTTGGTGCGGAGATTATGCGTTATATCTATGACCAACCGGACTGGCCGGTGTTCCGCTGGGACAAGGCTGTGCTCGCAAACGAGCTTGCAGCCTTGCGCTACCGCCAGGGCCGTTTCCTGTCGCGGATGGAGGCGCTCGGCTTCGAGCTTCGCTCCCTCGCCGTCTTGCAGACGCTCACGGACGACGTGCTGAAGACCAGCGAAATCGAGGGCGAGGTGCTTGACCGTCGGCAGATCCGCTCGTCCCTTGCGCGGCGGCTCGGGATGGATGCGGCCGGCCTTCCTCCTGCGGACCGGCATGTCGACGGCATCGTCGACATGCTGCTCGACGCGACGCGTAACTTCGCACAGCCACTGACGGCGGAGCGGCTCTTCGCCTGGCATGCCGCTCTCTTTCCGACCGGCCGGAGCGCTTTGAAGAGGATCACCGTCGGTGGATGGCGCAGGGCTGAAGGCGGGCCGATGCAGGTCGTCTCGGAGGACCGACCCGGACGGCAGATCGTCCATTTTCAAGCGCCCGGTGCCGACCGCGTCGATGCCGAGATGCGCCGCTTCCTGACCTGGTTCGAGAATGAGGCGGTCGAGATCGATCCCGTCATCAAAGCTGCCGTGGCCCATATCTGGTTCGTGACGATCCACCCTTTCGACGACGGCAACGGCCGAATCGGGCGCGCCATCATCGACCTCGTTCTGGCCAGGGCGGAAGGGACGAGCCAGAGGTTCTACAGCATGTCGGCCCGCCTGCGGGTCGAGCGGAACAGCTACTACGAGACGCTCGAAGCCGCCCAGAAGGGGGATCTCGACATCACGCTGCGGCTCCGCTGGTTCATGCGCGTGCTCGATGGTGCTTTGGACGACGCGGAAACCCGCATGGACGCAGTCCTGCGCAGGGCGACATTCTGGGGGAACTCGGCGGTCGACGGCGTCAACGACCGACAGCGCAAGATCCTGAACCGATTGCTCGACGGTTTCGAGGGCAAGTTCACGTCGTCGAAATACGCCAAGATGGCTCCTTGCTCACAGGACACGGCTCTCCGCGATATCGACGATCTCATGGCGCGCGGCCTGCTTGCGAGAGAGGCGGCAGGAGGGCGGAGCACGAGCTACGCCCTCCTGGTGGCGGTCTGAGCCTTCGCTCACGTCCCGCGCGGCTTCACCCGCGTCGTGGGGGCGGCGCTCGCCGGGTCGTCGGGCCAGGAATGGCGGGGGTAGCGGCCGCGCATTTCGGCGCGCACCGCCGCCCAGGAACCGCGCCAGAAGCCCGGCAGGTCGCGGGTGATCTGGATCGGCCGTTGGGCCGGCGACAGCAGATGCAGCGTCAAGGGCACGCGGCCCCCGGCGAGGGCCGGATGACGGCCGAGCCCGAACAATTCCTGGACCCGCACCGCGATGGCAGGTCCACCCTCGGCCGCGTAGTCGACCGCGACGCGTGAGCCCGTCGGCGCCGCGAAGTGGGTCGGCGCTTCCGTGTCGAGCCGCCGGGTCAGCGCGTGGTCGAGCCGGGCTTCAAGCGCCTGCGCGAGGTCACCGGAAGCGAGATCCTTCAGCCCGGTCTTGCCGAGCAGGGTGGGCCCGAGCCAGTCCGCGATGCCGTCCCGCAGCGCCTCGTCGCCGAGGTCGGGCCAGGGCTCGCCCTCGGCGGCTCGCAGGAAGGCGACGCGATCGCGCCATTGCAGCAGGGCTTTCGACCAGGGCAGACGCCGCACCCCGAGCCGGCCCAGTCCCTCGGCCAGCACGCGAGCCGCCGCATCGTCGACCGGGATCGGCAGGTTGCTCTCGTCGAGCAGGATGGCACCGAGCCGGGTGGTGCGCCGCGCCGACAAGGCGGCGCGGGCGGGATCGAAGGTGAGTTCGTCGACCGTGCGGATGCGGGGACCCGCAATGGCGTCGAGGTCGGCCCGGTCGAGGCCGGCCGCCAGCACGACCCGGGCGCTCGACGCTCGGCCGACGATCTCGCCCACCGCGAGGTAGGGCGCGCGGGCCAGCGCCTCATGAGGGTCGACCGAGGCCGCGCGCCCGTTGGCGAGCAGGAACTCGCCGGGCCTGCCCCGCGCCTTGGCGACCCGCTCCGGGAACGCCAGGGCCAGCAGCGGCCCCGCATCGCGTTCCACATCTGCCGCGGCGATGGGCGGATCACCTGCCGCTGCCCGTCCCTGGCGGGCGAAAGTGCGGGCGAGACCGCGCGCGGTCTCGGCGCGGGGCGAGCGGTCGCGGCGCCAGCGGTCGAGTCGTTCGGCCGCGTCGATGCCGGTGCCCCCGAGGCCGCGCTCGACCAGCAGGGTCGCAACCTCGCCGCCGCGTTGCGCCGCGCCACGCCGCGCCGCCTCGACCACCATGCGGGCGATCCGCGGCGGCGCGGCGACTCGGGCGATGGCGCGACCTTCGGCCGTAACGGCGCCGTCGGCGTCCAGGGCTCCGATCGACTGCAGCAGCTTGCGCGCTTCGGTGACGGCCGGGCCGGGCGGCGGATCGAGCCAGCGCAGGGCGGCCGTGTCGCGCACCCCCCAGGTTGCGAGGTCGAGCAGCAGCCCCGGCAGGTCGGCGTCGAGGATTTCGGGTCGGGCGAAGGCCGGCATGGCGCCCTCGGCGGCCTCGGCCCACAAACGATAGCAGGCGCCCGGTTCCGTGCGGCCGGCGCGGCCGCGGCGCTGGTCGGCGGAGGCGCGCGACACGCGCATGGTCTCGAGCCGCGTCAGGCCCATGTCGGGCTCGTAGCGGGGCACGCGGGCGAGCCCCGAATCGACCACCACCCGGATCCCCTCGATGGTCAGCGACGATTCGGCGATCGACGTGGCCAGCACGATCCTGCGCGGGCCGGCTCGCGAAGGCCGTACGGCACGGTCCTGCGCGGCCCGGTCGAGCGCGCCGTAGAGCGGCGCCACTTCTGCCTCGCCGGGTCTCAGGCGGTCGACCAGGATGGAAGCCGTCCGCAGGATCTCGCCCTGGCCGGGCAGGAACGCCAGGATCGAGCCGCGCTCGGCACGCAGCGCCACCATGACGGCATCGGCCACGGCATCCTCGATGCGGAGGTCGGGATTGCGACCGAGCCAGCGGGTCTCGACCGGAAAGGCCCGGCCTTCGGATGCGATCACCGGCGCCCCGTCGAGAAGGCGGGCCACGCGGGCGCCGTCGAGCGTCGCCGACATGACGAGCAACCGCAGGTCCGGCCGCAGGGCGCCCGCGACGTCGAGCGCGAGGGCGAGGCCGAGGTCGGCGTCGAGGGAGCGCTCGTGATATTCGTCGAAGATCACGGCCGCGACGCCCGCGAGTTCGGGGTCGTCCAGCACCATGCGGGTGAACACGCCCTCGGTGACCACTTCGATGCGGGTGCGGCTCGATACCGCCGTGTCGAACCGCGCCCGCAGGCCGACCGTCCCGCCCAGCGGCTCCCGGCCCGTGCCGCCGTCCAGGGTCGCGGCCATGCGCTCGGCTGCGGCCCGGGCCGCGAGGCGGCGGGGTTCGAGCAGCACGATGCGGCGACCTTCGGCCCAGGGCGCGTCGAGCAGCGCCAGCGGCACCCGCGTGGTCTTGCCAGCGCCCGGCGGGGCGACCAACACCGCGGCGGTTCCCGCGGCCAGCGCCTCGGCCAAGGCCGGCACCACATCGTCGATGGGAAGCGGCATCATGTGCGATGCGACCAGCGCAGCCTGAACGGAACCGCGAGGTGGGCAGGGGGCCGGCGGCATGCGGGTTCGTGCGGCATCCTGGCCCCCTTCTCCCGGCCGCCCATAAGGGCTATCTGGGGTGGGTGCGGCGCACCCGCCGCAGTGTGTGGCGGGTCCGCCGACAAAGGCCTTTGATGTCGCAGGAAACAGTCGGCGTGACCGGTCTCGCCGCCCGGGCGGCCGATGGCGTTGCGCCACCCGCCTCGGCAGCCCCGGCCGACCATCACGTCAGGGACAGCTTTTCCAAGCTGACGCTGGGCTCGATCGGCGTGGTTTACGGCGATATCGGCACGAGTCCCCTGTACGCCTTGAAGACCGCGCTGCAACGGGGCGGCAACGAAGCGGCCCCGCAGCATGAGGTGATCGGCATCATCTCGCTGCTGATCTTTGCGCTGCTGATCACGGTGACGGCGAAATACGTTCTTTTTCTGATGCGGGCCGACAACAAGGGCGAGGGCGGCACGCTGTCGCTGATGGCGCTCGCCCAACACGCCTTGGGACGTCGCGGTGGCGCCGTGTTCATCCTCGGTGTCCTCGGGGCGGCGCTGTTTTCGGGCGACGCCATTATCACGCCCGCCATTTCGGTTCTGTCGGCCGTGGAGGGTCTCGGCGTCGCGGAAGCGAGCCTCACGCCCTACATCCTGCCCATCGTTGTCGTGATCCTGATCGGGCTTTTCGCGGTGCAGCGTTCGGGGACCGCCAGGGTGGCGACCTTCTTCGGCCCGATCATGGTGGTGTTCTTCGCGATCATCGGGACGCTGGGGATCGTCCACATCGCGGACGCCCCCGTCGTGCTCACGGCCTTCAATCCCTGGAACGGACTCAGCTTCCTGTTCGGCCACGGCGCCACGGGCTTCGTCACGCTGGGGCTCGTCTTCCTGGCCGTCACGGGAGCCGAGGCGCTCTACGCCGACATGGGGCATTTCGGCCGCAAGCCGATCCAGGTCGCCTGGATCTTCTTCGTGCTGCCGGCCCTGCTGCTCAACTACCTCGGCCAGGGTGCCCTGGTGATCCACGATCCCTCGGCCGTGAAGGATCCCTTCTACCTGATGGTGCCCAACTGGGCCCTCATTCCGTTCGTGGTCCTGTCGACGGTCGCCACCGTGATCGCCAGCCAGGCCGTCATCACCGGCGCGTTCTCGCTCATTCGCCAGGCCATCCAGATGGGCCTGCTGCCCCGGATGGAAATCCTCCACACCTCGGAGACCACCGAGGGCCAGATCTTCGTGCCGCGCGCCAACCGCCTCATGCTGGTCGGCGTGCTGCTCCTGGTATTCCTGTTCAAATCGTCGGATGCGCTCGCCAATGCCTATGGCATCGCGGTCACCGGTACGATGGTGGTGACGACCTCGCTGGCCTTCTTCGTGGTCCGCAAGATGTGGAAATGGCCGCTCGTCTGGGCGATACCTTTCATCGGCTTCTTCCTGCTGATCGACATGGCGTTCCTGCTGGCCAATCTCGCCAAGGTCCTGGAAGGCGGCTGGGTGCCGCTGCTCCTGGCCTCGGGCTCGATGCTGCTGATGTGGACCTGGGTGCGCGGAACGGGGCTGCTGGCCGCCAAGACCCATCGGGATTCGATCTCGACCCGCGGCCTGATCGCCATGCTGCACAAGAGCAAGCCGGTCCGGGTGCCCGGCACCGCCATCTTCCTGACCAGTGATCCCGAGGTGGCGCCCTCGTCGCTGATGCATAACCTGAAGCACAACAAGGTGCTCCACGAGCGCGTCGTGATCATGTCGGTCAAGACCACCGACGCGCCCCGGGTGGCCCCGGCCAAGCGCGTCAAGATGGAACCCCTGTCGGAGAGCTTCACGGCGATCACGCTCAGCTACGGCTACATGGAGATCCCCCGCATGCCGGCCGCCCTGGCGACCCTGCGCAAGGCAGGCCTGAAGTGCGACATCATGACGACGTCGTTCTTCCTGGGACGTCGGACCCTGAAGGTCTCGGAAAAGTCGTTCATGCCGAAATGGCAGGACCACCTGTTCATCGCCTTGTCGAAGCAGGCCGCGACCGCGACGGACTTCTTCTCGATCCCGTCGGACCGGGTCGTCGAACTCGGGGCTCAGGTCTCGGTGTGACGACCTCGACCTGACGACGCGTCGCGTTCTGCGCCGCGTCACATCGACAACGTCCTCAGCCCGTCGCGGATGAGGGCGGCGGTCTGGGCCTCGGCGCCGAGCGCCGCCACCGCGGCCGCGACCGCGGAGGCCGCCTGCGGCCGGCCATAGCCGAGGTTGACCAGGGCCGAGACCGCGTCCTCGACGTTGCGAGGCAACGGCGTCCTGGCGTCCTGGCCCGGGATGATGATGGCGTCACCCACCCCGCCCGGTCCCTTGTCCTTGAGTTCCGCCACGATGCGGGCCGCGAGCTTGGGCCCGACGCCTGGCGCCCGGGCCACCGCGGCCTTGTCGCCGCCCGCCACAGCGAGCGCCAGCGCCGAGGTCGACAGCACGCCGAGGATCGCCAGCGCCACCTTGGCTCCGACGCCCTGCACGCCCTGCATGAGGCGGAACCATTCACGTTCGGCCTCGGTGGCGAAACCGTAGAGCCGGATCATGTCCTCGCGCACATGGGTGTCGATCATCAGCGTGAACGGTTCGCCCGCCCGCGGCAGGGCTGCCAGTGTGCGGGGCGAGCAATGCACGAGGTAACCGACGCCCCCGACATCGAGGATCATGGCGTCGAGCCCGGAACTGTCGACGACGCCGGTCAGCTTGCCGATCACGTCAGGATGCCTTGCCGGTCACGGCGCGGATGATCGCAGCCTGGACGCTTGGCGGGCGACGGTAATTGGCATGGGTGATAGCGACCGCCAGGGCGTCGGCCGCGTCGGGCGTGGCGGCGGCACTCCGCGGCAGCAGGATCTTCAGCATGGCGGCGACCTGGTGCTTCTCGGCATGGCCCGTGCCGGTGACGCTCTTCTTGACGATGTTGTTGGCATATTCGGCGACCGGAAGGCCGGCCAGGGCCGGCACCACGAGCGCGATGCCGCGGGCCTGCCCAAGCTTCAGGGCGCCGGCGGGATCGCGGTTGACGAAGGTCTCCTCGACCGCGGCCTCGTCGGGCCATTCGGCCTCGATCACCTGCGACAGCCCGACGTGCAGCAGCCGCAGGCGCTCGCTCAAGGGCTGGCCGGTCTCGGTGTGGATGGCACCGGAACTCACGTAGGAGAGGCGCGAGCCGTCCGCCGTGATCACCCCCCAGCCGGTATGGCGCAGGCCAGGGTCGATGCCGAGGATCCTGACGGCGCGGTTCATGAGTGCCCCGGCGTCAGGCGTTCAGCTTGGCCACGAGCGCGTCGGAGATCTCGAAGTTGGCGTAGACGTTCTGGACGTCGTCGTTGTCTTCCAGGGCGCCGACGAGCTTCAGGATCTTCTCGCCCGCCTCGTCGTCGACCGCGATCGAGGTCTGGGGACGCCACACGAGGCTGGCCCGCCGCGGCTCGCCCAGCTTGGCCTCGAGCGCCTTCGACACGTCGCGGAGCCCTTCGAGCGAGGTCAGCACTTCGAAGCCGTCCTCGCCCGCCACCACGTCGTCGGCTCCGGCATCGAGTGCCGCCTGCATCACGGCGTCCTCGCTGCCCGCCTTGACGCCGTATTCGATACGGCCCACGTGGTCGAACATGAAGGACACGGCGCCCGTCTCGGCCAGGGCGCCGCCCGATTTGGTGAAATAGGACCGGACTTCGCCGGCCGTGCGGTTGCGGTTGTCGGTTAGCGCTTCGACGATGATGGCGACCCCGCCGGGCGCGTAGCCCTCGTAGCGCACTTCGTCGTAGTTTTCCGCATCCGCAGCGGACGCCTTCTTTATGGCGCGCTCGATGTTGTCCTTGGGCATGTTCTCGGCGCGGGCCGCCAGCACGGCGGCGCGCAGGCGGGCGTTCATGGCGGGGTCCGGCAGGCCCATCTTGGCCGCCACCGTGATCTCGCGCGCGAGCTTCGAAAAGAGCTTGGAGCGGACCGCGTCCTGCTTGCCCTTCTTGTGCATGATATTCTTGAACTGGCTGTGGCCGGCCATTCTGAGGTCTCGCGCGAAGGCCCGGGCGAGGGCCCGGGCGCAAGTGGAACGCTCCCGTGCTTACATCCGATGGGACCGGTAAGGAACAGGCGTTACGGCGTTAGTGCCGCCCGCGCGGGCGGCCGCGGGCACCCACGGGGTCGCTCGGCTTCTGAGCATCGGTCCGCCGCGTCCGCCGCCGTTTGGGGTTGAGGCCGTCCATCATGCGATCGGCGTGGAGCTTGAACTCCGCCCGGGCTTTCTCGGCTTTGAGGCGAATCCCGAGCTTCAGCTTGTCACCCTGTTCGCGCAGTTCCTCGCCGAGCAGTTCGGGCCCGGATTTCAGCTTGAGATAAGTCCGGGCGCCGTCGCGGCTGCGAATAAGGGCCGGCGTCTCGGCGGCCCGGTAGATCCACACGCGGGCCGGAGGCAGGTTCAGCCACACGGGCGGCGAGACTTTGGCCTCGAAGCAGGGCTTGTGGCCGGCCCGGAGCGGTATCGGCGATGCGATGCCATAGGTGAACTGCACGAAACTGCTGCCGGGCTGCAGGACCGTGAAGGCCTGTTCCAGGAGCATGAGCCGATGCCGCTCGGGCTGGTTGCGCAGCGGCAGGCTCGACACGATCGTGGCGGCTAACCCATCGAGTACGCCGCGCAGGGTTTCGGCCAGTCTGTAGGCGTCGCCCTGGATCACTGTCGCTTCCGGGTAGCGGCGTGCTAGAAGCTTGCAGAACTGGGGCTCGAACTCGACGAGGATCAGACGTTCCGGCGCGATGCCACGGCCGATCAGGGCTTCGGTTACCGGACCGGTGCCGGGCCCGAGCTCGATCACCGGTCCGGGCCGGTCGGGATCGACGTATCGCGCCATGGCCCGCGCCAGCGAGCGTCCCGAAGGCGAAACCGCGCCGGTGCCCACCGGATTCTCGAGCCAGGTTCTGATGAAGCGGGCCTCATCGGCCAAGCGCTCGTCCAAGGGCTGTCTCGAGTGAGCCAACGGGTGGCTACGGTGCTCAGCGCGCAATGGTGCCCTCTGGCATGATCCCGCCCCACTCGACGAGCTGGCTGTCCGACTCCGGCGGGCGAACCGCGTCCTTGTCCGTCATCGAGGCGTTATAATCAAGCGTCCACCTGCGCTTGCCGGTGCGCCGGGGAGCATCGCTCACGGGCTCAGATTGTCGAAGAACTCGCGCATCTTGGTGAAGAAGCCGGCCGCCTCGGGGTGGGTCTTTTGCGACGAGATCGACTCGAACTCCATCAGGAGCTCACGCTGCCGCTTGGTCAGGTTCTGCGGCGTTTCCACGACGGCCTGAATATAAAGGTCACCGATGTCGCGCGAGCGCAGCACCGGCATGCCTTTCGCCTTGATGCGGAACTGCTTTCCCGATTGGGTTCCGTCCGGGATCTTCACCTTGGCGTCGCTGCCGTCGAGCGTCGGGACATTGAAGTCGCCGCCGAGCGCCGCCTGAATGAAGGAGATCGGAACGCGACAGTAGAGGTCGGCCCCGTCGCGCTGGAAGAAGGGGTGCGGCTTGACGGCGAGGAAGATGTAAAGGTCACCGGCCGGGCCGCCGCGCAACCCTGCTTCCCCCTCGCCCGCGAGCCGGATGCGTGTTCCGTCCTCGACGCCGGCCGGTACATTGACCGACAGCGCCCGTTCGCGCGTGATGCGTCCGGTGCCGGCGCAGGCCGGGCAGGGATTGTCGATGACCTCGCCACGGCCGCCGCAGGCCGGACAGGTTCGCTCGATGGCGAAAAAGCCCTGCTGGGCCCGCACGCGGCCTTGGCCCGCGCAGGTCGTGCAGGTCCGAGGTTTCGAGCCCGGCTTGGCGCCGGACCCCGTGCAATGGTCGCAGGCGACCGAGATCGGCATCTTCACGGTCGCGGTCTTGCCCTTGTAGGCTTCCTCGAGCGTGATTTCCAGGTTGTAGCGGAGGTCGGAGCCGCGTTCGCGGCCGCCTGATCTGCCGCGCGACCGGCCCATCATATCGCCGAAAAGGTCGTCGAAGATGTCAGCCATGGAGGAGGAGAAACCGTCCCCCATGCCGGCGCCGTTGCCGCCTTCGAAGGCTGCATGGCCGAAGCGGTCGTAGGCGGCGCGTTTCTGGCCGTCCGACAGGCACTGATAGGCCTCGTTGACCTCCTTGAACTTGGCTTCGGCGTTCTTGTCCCCCGGGTGGCGGTCGGGATGGCACTGCAGGGCCGCCTTGCGGAAGGCCGACTTAAGCTCCGCATCCGTCGCCGTCTTGGCGACGCCCAGAAGCTCGTAGAAATCGCGTTTGGCCATCGATGGCTGGTCCAGATCCATGTTGGGTCGGCACGGCCGCGCCTGGCCCGGATCAGGCCGGGACCACGGCGGCGCTCGCATCACTCATTGCGGAACGCTTGCCGCGATCCGTCATCGATATGCTCTGGTGACACGGGCCGAACCAGCGAGCAAGGGCGCCGCCGACGTCCCGCCACCGACCCCATGACCGCGCGAAGGCCAACAAGCGACCGGCCCGGAGCGATCCGGGCCGGTCAGATTTCCGGCTTATGATCCACCCCGGCCCGGAGCCCGCCACCCCGGGCCGGAGCCGGCCCGTTCAGGCTCAAGCGCGACGCTTCTTGTCGTCCTCGCCGACTTCCTTGAAGTCGGCATCGATGACGTCGTCCTGGCCACCGGGGGCATGGGGTTCGGCTCCGCCTTCGGCCCCTGCCGCACCGGCCTTGTACATGGCCTCGCCGAGCTTCATCGACGCCTGCATCAGGTCATTGGTGCGGGCCTTGATGATCTCGACATCTTCGCCTTCGAGGGTCGGGCGAAGGGCCGCGACCGCGCCCTCGACCGCCGAACGATCGGCCGCCGAGACCTTGTCGCCATAGTCCTTCATCGACTTCTCGGTGGAGTGGATCAGCGCCTCGCCCTGGTTCCTGGAGTCGATCAATTCGCGGCGCTTCTTGTCTTCGGCGGCGTGCAGTTCGGCGTCCTTGACCATCTTGTCGATGTCGCCGTCGCTCAAGCCGCCCGAGGCCTGGATGCGGATCTGCTGCTCCTTGTTGGTGGCCTTGTCCTTGGCCGTTACGTTGACGATGCCGTTGGCGTCGATGTCGAACGTGACCTCGATCTGCGGCACGCCGCGCGGCGCCGAAGGCAGCCCCACGAGATCGAACTGCCCCAGGATCTTGTTGTCGGCCGCCATCTCGCGCTCGCCCTGGAACACCCGGATCGTCACCGCGGTCTGGTTGTCTTCGGCGGTCGAGAAGACCTGGCTCTTCTTGGTCGGGATCGTGGTGTTGCGCTCGATCAGACGCGTGAACACGCCGCCGAGCGTCTCGATGCCGAGCGAGAGGGGAGTGACGTCGAGCAGAAGGACGTCCTTGACGTCGCCCTGGAGGACGCCCGCCTGCACGGCGGCACCGATGGCCACGACCTCGTCCGGGTTGACGCCCTTGTGGGGCTCCTTGCCGAAGAACTGCTTCACGATCTCCTGGACCTTGGGCATGCGGGTCATGCCGCCGACCAGGACCACTTCGTCGATCTCTCCTGCCGACAGACCGGCGTCCTTGAGCGCCTTGCGGCAAGGCTCGACCGTGCGCTGGATGAGGTCGTCCACCAGGGCTTCGAGCTTGGCGCGCGTCAGCTTCAGGGTCAGATGCTTCGGACCGGAAGCATCGGCCGTGATATAGGGCAGGTTGATCTCGGTCTGGGTGGCCGAGGACAGCTCGATCTTGGCCTTCTCGGCGGCTTCCTTGAGACGCTGAAGCGCCAGCTTGTCCTTGCGGAGGTCGACCGTGTTCTCCTTGCGGAACTCGTCCGCCAGATATTCGACGAGACGCATGTCGAAGTCTTCGCCGCCCAGGAAGGTGTCGCCGTTGGTGGACTTCACCTCGAACACACCGTCGCCGATTTCCAGGACCGACACGTCGAAGGTGCCGCCACCGAGGTCATAGACCGCGATCGTGCCCGAGCCGCGCTTGTCGAGGCCATAGGCGAGCGCCGCCGCAGTCGGCTCGTTGATGATGCGCAGCACCTCGAGGCCGGCGATCTTGCCCGCATCCTTGGTGGCCTGACGCTGGGCGTCGTTGAAATAGGCCGGGACCGTGATGACGGCCTGGGTCACCGTCGAGCCGAGGTTGGCTTCCGCGGTTTCCTTCATCTTCTGGAGAATGAAGGCGGAGATCTGCGACGGGGAATATTGCTTGTCGCCCGACTGCACCCAGGCGTCACCGTTGGGCGCCCGCACGATCTTATAGGGAACGAGGCCCATGTCCTTCTTGGTCATGGGATCTTCGAACGGGCGGCCGATCAGCCGTTTGATGGCGAAGAACGTGCGTTCCGGATTGGTGACGCCCTGGCGCTTCGCGGGCTGCCCGACGAGGCGCTCGCCGTCCTCCGTGAAGGCCACGATCGACGGCGTCGTGCGCGCGCCTTCGGCGTTCTCGATAACCTTGGGCGTCGAACCTTCCATGACGGCGACGCAGGAGTTGGTGGTGCCGAGGTCGATGCCGATAACTTTTGCCATTGAACCGAATCCTTTCCTACGCAAGACCGCCGGGTCCCGCAGCGACCCGGTCCATGGGCGGATAATGGATCCGGGATCGCTCCCACAGCCCCGGACGCCGTCGATCCGGAACAGGTCCCGGCAACGCAGCGCCCCGGCCGACCCGCCTCCGCCCGGTCTCCGATTGCCATTTTCAGATTGTGTTGAAGGTCGCGCTGCGCAAGTTCGCGGCGCGCTTAAAGGGGCGGATTTTTAGCGGGTCCGCCCGCGCAACCTGCAGGGCGGCGCGGGACGGGCCGCATGCGCCCATATGTCGGGCGCGATCGGATCCGCTTCGACACGGCAAGCGGCAGACCGGCCGGGCGCCGAAGCAGAGCTCGACGCTGCGGCGAGTGGGCGGTCGGAGCGGAAAGTCGGGATCAGGCCGAGGCCGCCCGCCTCTCCACTTTCTCGGCCGGGCTCGGCCCCGCACCCTTCAGGCGCACGATGGACTGAAGCGTGTCGAACCAGAATGGCGCACCGAACAGCGCCGCGACCGCGGTGATGAGCCAGCCGAACAGCATGGCGAGCCAGTGCGAGGGATCTTGGAGCGGCGAAGCGACTTCCGTCGGCCACCCGACCGGCAGGTGCTTGTCGAGCACTCCGATCATGCGCTCGCCCGCCTGCGCATTGGTATTGGCCCCAGCCTTGGTGCCGGAGACGGGTGCCGCGCCGTCGTTGGGAGCCGGCGGGGTGACCTCGGGCGGAAGTTTCAGATCCTCGGCGAGGGCCGGGTGGTTCCAGAGTTCATGAGCCACCCGCACGCTGTCGATGTTCAGCGTCGTGGACAGGATCAGGGCCACGAGAAACGACACCAACTGGGTTTTGCGCTTGTAGGCGCCGCTCAAGCGGTCCATCGCGTTGTCGAACCACGCCGCGAGTTCCGTCTTGATGACCGTCAGATCACCTCCGGCGCGCTGGACGATGCCGCCGACGAGGGTGTGGATCTGGGGATTGGCCGCCTGTAGTTTCGCGTCGACGCTCGCCTGCAGGGCGGCAGTGGGCTGCCCGGCCTTCGAGAGGCCCAGCGTGTCCATCAGCGCCGTTGCGAACTGCGCGGACGCGATGTAGGCGGGAGGTCGGGCGAGATCGACGGCATTGCCGTTCTGCGCGAGCGCGGCACCGGTCAACGATCCGCGGGGATTGATCGCGGCGTGCTGGTACAAATCGAGGGCGAGGCCCGTGAACCCCGGATCATTGACCATCTGCTGGATGCCCTGGCGGAGATCCTTGGAGCGCCAGGTCATCACGGAGCTCAGCGCTTCCAGAACGGCACTGGCCACCAAGCTGACGGTCAGAAAACAGAAGATCAGACCGATGGCGACGTCGAGAATGGCGCTGCTGAACATTGGAAGATCATCCGAATAGCGACTTCAACCAAATCTCAAGGCAAACGCATCAGGTGAACGGCCACTGGGCCATCATGTCGGCCGACGTTCCGTTGTAGGTGTCACGGTCACAATTGCCGATACCCTTGACGGTCTGCGGACCGGGGCCGTGATTGCCGTCCGTGTATTGCCAGAGAGTCCAGTCCGTCCAAGGTTTCGGCACACCGATCGGGTGATCGCTCGTCGTCGGATAGTAGGCGTACCAAAGTGGACATTGCGTCAAGATGGGATCCGAGTTCTTCGCCAGCGTTTCGCGCAGCAGGGATCCACCATAGATCATCGGGTAGCGACCTACCTCGCGGTGCAGGATGGTGATGAACTCCATCATCTGGTCGAACGTCATGTTCGGCCCCCTGAAGCTGGGCTCGTAATCGAGGCAGATCAGCTCGTCGCTCTGGGGATTTGCATGTGTCAGATAATTCTCGGCTTGCAGTATGGCCGGATCTCCACTCGCGAAGTGGTAGGATCCCCATTTGAAGGCAGCAGCCCTGAAAGCTTTTCGATTTGGAATATAGCTCTTGTCGGGGATCTGAGCCCCTTCGGTCGCCTTGCAGATGACGGCCGCGATGCCGTCCGACTTGACTTGAGCGACGCTCGAAATCTTCGAATAATGTGAGATGTCGACGACGCAGTTCGAACCCGGCAGCGGCATGGCACTCCCTCCCAAAAGTTGCAAATCCATTAAATATGCAACCAAAAACGTCGTCAACATGAATCCGCACGCCGGCGTGCTCCCCAGCGCCGAGCTTGTGCTTTCGGCTCACTCCCGCGAAGCTGCCTCGAACGGACGAGCGCGGGGGAACCGGGTCTCATGGCATCTGCAGTGATCGGCATCATCGGCGGGTCGGGCGTCTACGACCTGCCCGGCCTCGAGGACGTCAGGGAGGAGAAGGCTTCCACCTCCTGGGGCGAGCCGTCGGACGCCTTGCGGTTCGGCCGCATCGGCGGGCGAGACGCGGTGTTCCTGCCGCGGCACGGGCGCGGGCACCGGCTGTCGCCCTCGGGGATCAACTACCGGGCCAATATCGCGGCCTTGAAGGCCGCGGGCGTGACCGACCTCGTATCGGTGTCGGCCTGCGGTTCGTTCCGGGCCGAGTTCTATCCGGGGCTCTTCGTGCTGGTGGACCAGTTCGTCGATCGTACGCAAGGGCGCGAAAGCTCCTTCTTTGGCAACGGCTGCGTGGCCCATGTGTCGATGGCCCATCCGGTGGCGCCGCGCCTCGTCGGGCGGATCGCCGATGCGGCACGTGCCGAGGACATCGCCTTCGTCAAGGGCGGCACCTACGTCTGCATGGAGGGGCCGCAGTTCTCGTCGCGTGCGGAATCGCTGACCTACAAGGGTCTCGGCTACGACGTGATCGGCATGACGGCGATGCCCGAGGCCAAGCTCGCCCGGGAGGCCGAGATCGCCTATGCGACCATCGCCATGGTGACGGATTTCGACTGCTGGCACCCCGAGCACGACGACGTCGACGTCGCCTCCGTGATCAAGGTGGTGCGGGACAATGCCGGCAAGGCGGCGGCGCTGCTGTCCCGCCTGATCGGCGACCACCCCGAGGAGCACGAGCCTTGCCCGGTCGGCTCCGACCGGGCGCTCGACAATGCCATCATGACGGCACCGGATGCGCGGGACCCGGCGCTGGTCGAGAGGCTGCGGGGGATCGCCGGGCGGGTGCTGGGGTGAATCGAGCAGAGTGCGACCACGGTGGCGAGGCGCCATGGAGGATCCGCGCCGCTCGCGTAGACGCCGCCCCCTTCACTCTGTAAAGCCTGCGGCCGAACCCGGCCGAGGCCCCGATGTCCAGCGATCTCCGAGAGTCCATCCGCTCCATCCCGGACTATCCGAAGCCCGGGATCATGTTCCGCGACATCACCACGCTGCTCGGCGATGCGCGGGCGTTCCGGCGCGCCATCGATGAGCTGGTCCAGCCCTGGGCCGGCACCAAGATCGACAAGGTGGCCGGCATCGAGGCGCGCGGCTTCATCCTGGGCGGTGCGGTGGCGCACCAGCTCTCGGCCGGCTTCGTGCCGATCCGCAAGAAAGGCAAGCTGCCCCACGCCACCGTGTCGATCGCCTATTCGCTCGAATACGGCCTCGACGAGATGGAGATGCACGAGGACGGCGTGACACCGGGCGAACGCGTCATCCTGGTCGACGACCTCATCGCCACGGGCGGCACCGCGACGGCCGCGGTGGCGCTGCTGAAACGCCTCGGGGTCGAGGTGGAAGCTGCCTGCTTCGTCATCGACCTGCCGGACCTCGGTGGTGCTCAGAAAATCCGCGACCTCGGCGTGCCGGTCCGCACGCTGATGGAATTCGCCGGCCATTGAGCGCCCCGGCGCCGCGGGCCGAGGCGCGGCAGCTCGTCTGGCGCGCCTTCGAGGTGCTGTCGCCCCACGAGCTCTACGACATGCTGCGGCTGCGCGCCGACGTCTTCGTGGTCGAGCAGGCCTGCGCGTTCGCCGAGATCGACGGCCGCGACCTCGAGGCGCTCCATCTCCTGGCCCGACTGCCGGGAACCGACGGCCTCGCCGGCACGCTGCGGCTGTTCCCGCCGGCCGCCGGTGCTCCCGCGAGCATGGGCCGGGTCGCGACGGCGGCCTGGGCGCGGGGGGTGGGTCTCGGCCGCGCCATGATGATGGAGGGCATCGCCGAGGCGCGGCGGCGCTTCCGCAGTATGCCGGTCGAAATCGGCGCCCAAGCGCGGCTCGAGACCTTCTACGCCAGCCTGGGCTTCGTCCGTACCTCGCCCGACTACGACGAGGACGGGATCCTCCATTGCACGATGGTGCGGGACGCCGACACCTAGGCCGGCACGGCGCCGCGGCATTCCCAGAACACCGAGCCGTCGAATTCGAACACGGTCTCGCCGTCCTGATTGATGCCCGTGTTGTGGTGGAAGACGAGGCCCCAGCCCGCCTTGGCGCCGGCGCGCTTGCCCGTCAGCGTGGAGGCATAGCCGATCGTATCGCCGGGGTGGACGGGCTTGCGCCATTTCAGGCTGCGGAAGCCGGGTGACGGCCCGGGCTTCGACGGCGTCTCGCCCCGCGCCAGCAACGACGCCATGGTGGCCTGCCGGTTCGCCACGTAGAGCTTCATCCAGACCGCGACCGTGTGCCAGCCCGAAGCCGCGAGCCGGCCGAAATGGCTTTGCGCCGCCGCCGCGTCGTCCAAATGGAACGGCTGCGGGTCGTAGCGGCGCGCGAAGCCGACGATCTCGTCGGCCGTGAAAGTGTGGGTTCCGAGATCGAGCGTCGTCCCGACAACGAGGTCCTCGAAGAAGTCGCTCACCCCCGCGCCTCCGTGCTGCGCCGTTCAGGGCCGCTCCGCCCCGCGCGGCGCGCCACCATGACGGAATTGCTCTGCGTCATCACGCAGGCACCGTTCTGATTCAGGAGCGAGATTGCCACCGTCACGAGACCCATTTCGGGCCGCGATGCCGAGAGGCGCGCCGCCGTCACCCGCGCCGAGAACCGCAGGGTGTCGCCGGGCCGAACGGGATGAGGCCATGCCACATCGTCGATGCCGGGCGCCCCGAGCGATGCCGTGCGGCTGACGACGGCGTCGAACAGGAGCCGCATGCCGAGCGCCGCAACGTGCCATCCCGGTAGCGGGATCCCGCCCGACGCGCCGTCGCCATCGTCGGCGATACCCGGCCCGAAAGCATCGGCGAAGAAGCCGGCATCCTCGGCCGTGACCTCCAGGGTGGCGGCCGGCAGCTCGCTCCCTGGGGCGAAATCTTCAAAATGCAGCTTCGGCATGACAACCGGGTCGCACGAGCCCGCCGGGACTTCAAGTGTCCGGGCCGGTCCCGCGCGACCATGGCGCGCGGGCCGCGCATTGAACCGGTTTCACCCGCGGCCGTTACCCGCCCATGACACAACCGACCCCCGCCGCTGACCCTATTGCCGAGGCCCGCCGCCGCGAGATGGCGATCGAGCATCTGCTGTTCGGCACCATCCGCTTCGTGGCGCATCGCCACCCCGAACTGCTCGACGAACTCGACGGCAGCCTCGCGCATCTCTGGGACAAGGCCGAGGGCGATACGCGGGACGACGAGGCCGTGCGCGCCATCGCCCGTCGGTTCCTCAAGAGTCTCCACGCCGAGCGCTGAGCGTCGTCAGGCGGGTTGCTCGCGGAAGGCGTAGACCTCCATGGGCCGGCCGACGCCGCGCAACGGGAACGTGCCGACGTGCTTCAGCAGGGCCATGCAGCCGGTCGCGGCCACGAAGGCCGACGAGAACAGCACATTGGGGGGGACCTCCTTGGTGAGCGTCTCGAGGCGCGACGCGATGTTGACGGCGGGGCCGATCACCGTGAAATCGAGGCGCGTGCGCGAGCCGATGTTGCCGTACATGACATCGCCATAGTTGACCCCGACGCCATAGCCGAGCGGCTCCAGGCCCTTGGCTTCGCGCAGGGCGTTCAAGGCCGCCATGGCCCGGCAGATGTCCATCACGGCCCGCGTGGCCGCGGTGGCATCGTCGGGGAAGATGGCGAGCAGGCCATCGCCCATGAACTTCAGGATCTCGCCACCGTGCTTCTCGATCGGCTCGGACAGGGCGTCGAAATAGTCGTTGAGCAGCGCGATCACGTCGTCGCGCGGCCACAGGTCCGAGATGGCCGTGAAGCCGCGCAGGTCCACCACCACGATGGCGGCCTCGACCGTGAAGCCGCTGCCCCGCGTGGTGGCGCCATTCAAGATCGCCTCTCCGGCATGCGGTCCCACATAGGTGTCGAGCAGCAGCCGGGCCAGCCGATTCTTCAGGCGGACGTCGGTGGCGTTGGCCAGAACCGGCAGCAGTTCCGAAAGAACCTGTAGATCCTCGTCCGCGAAGCCGCCTGCCCGATCCGTCGAGAAGGTGATGAAGTGGCGCTTGCCCTGGGTGAATTCGAACGGCCACGCCACGTAGTCGGTCACCCCTTCCCCCCGCAGTTCCTCGTAGAACGGATAGGCATCGTCGGCGGGCGCGGTCGCCTCCAGCCGGGCTCGCACCTCCCGCGCCCCGTCGTAGATCGCGGCCGCGGGGCTCAGGCGGTAGGCCTCGGTCTCGCGCGCGCCGTATGGCGTCTGCCTCATGTCGGCTTCGGTCATACCGCGCCGCCACATGATCCGAACGCCGAGCCATTGCGGGTGCAGGGTTTCCAGGAACATGCCGGCACGGACCAGCGGCACGCCGTGCTGCTCCAGCCTCTGGCAGAGCTCGACGAAGATGTTGTCGAGGAAACGCTGGTCGCGCGTGCCCTGGACGAGCCAGTCCAGGACCGGGGTCCGCCGGCTCGGCCACAGGCCGCTGTCGTAAGCCTCGCTCGGGTCGGCGTGGGTCATGACGGGCTCCCCCTTGTCTCGAAGCGGCGCGAGCGGACCCGCGCGGAGCCAAGATGGGGAGGGCAGGTGTGCTGCACCATGGGGGGCATAACGGCCCGCGGCGCCGGATCGCTGCTGAAGCGCCAATGCATTTTCAGTCGCGGCACGGCTGGCATTGCGCGCGTCGGGATCGTAGCGTGGCATGTCGCACGAAGGCCCTCTCACGCGAAGAAGGGCCGAGAACCGCGAACCGGGAGGGCGAAGGATGCGCAACCTGATGAGATCCGTGGGCAGCCGCCTGATGGCCGCCATGGCGTTGGCAGGCGGTCTGATCGCCTCGACGGTTGCCGGGGCCGTGACCTTGGCCGAGATCCAGGGGCGTGGCACCGTGCGGATCGGCGTGCTGACGGGCTCCCCGCCGATGGGCATGATCGACGAGAAGGGCGATCCCAGCGGCTACGACGTCGACGTCGCCGCCGTGATCGGCCGCTATCTCGCGCTGCCCGTGAAGCTCGTGCCCTTGACGCCGCCGGCCCGCATCCCGGCCCTGCAGACCGGCCAGGTGGACTTCCTGATCGCGACCCTGGCGCCCACCGGCGAGCGCGCCAAGACCGTGATGTTCACGACCCCCTACAGCGCCTTCGACCTCGTCATCGTGTCGGGCCCCGACAAGAAGTTCGCCAACCTCGACGCGCTCAAGGGCAAGCGCGTCGCCGTCAACCGCGGCTCCTCGCAGGAGACCGCGCTGCGCAACGCCAACGTCCCGGGGTTGGAGATCGTCGTCTACGAGGACGATTCGACCTCGACCCAGGCCGTATTGTCCGGACAGGTCGACGCCGCCGCGATCCCCTCGACCGTGGCGCAGGGCGTCATGAAGCAGATGCCGGGGGCCATCCAGTCCGACTTCAGCCTGTTCCACCAGGGCAACAGCATGACCACGCTGCTCGGCGACTTCGAGCTGCACCAATATCTCAACACGGCCATCTACGTCATGAAGGTCTCGGGCGAACTCGACAGGATCTCCATGAAGTGGACCGGCGAGCCGTTGCCGCCGACGCTGCCGACCTTCTGAGCCGGGACGCCCGCGATCGCGGCAACGGGCAGGCGCCATGACCTACGTGTTCCAGTTCGGCGTGCTGGCCCAGTACCGGGACCAGTTGCTCGCCGGCCTGTGGCTGACGATCGAACTCTCGGTCGTCTCCATCATGACCGGCACGGTGTTCGGCATCGTGCTGGCCTGGCTGCGTTCGACAGGCGGACGCCCGGTGCGGATGCTGGTTGACGGCTATGTCGAGCTGATCCGCAACACGCCGTTCCTGGTGCAGCTTTTCCTGATCTATTTCGGCCTGCCAGCGGCCGGCCTGCGGGTCGGTGCGGTGGCGGCCGCCATCATCGGCATGACGGTCAACCTCGCGGCCTATTCGACCGAGATCATTCGGTCGGGCATCGAGGCCGTGCATCGGAGTCAGATCGAGGCCGGCGAGGCCCTGGGCTTCACGCCGTTCCAGGTCTACCGCTACGTCGTCATCGTGCCGGCGTTGCAGAAGGTCTATCCGTCGCTTTGTTCCCAGTTCGTGTTGATGATGCTGGCGTCCTCGCTCTGCTCGGCCATCTCGACCGGCGAACTCACGGCCGCCGCCTCCTTCGTGCAGTCGCAGAGCTACCGGTCTTTTGAGGTCTACCTCGCCGTGACGGGCATCTATCTGGTGCTGGCGCTCCTGCTGCGCGGCATCCTGGCGCTGGTGGGCTCGTGGCTGTTCGGGCGGCGCACGGCCCGGCGTGCCGCGAAGCCGATGGCGGGAGTGCCGGCGTGATCTTCCGCACCTTCGGCTGGTCGGAGTTCTGGTTCCTCGTGCAGTCGATGCAGTGGACCGTGATCCTGACCGGGCTGACGCTGGTCGGCGGCGGCTTCCTCGGCTTCTTCATCGCGCTCGCGCGGGTGTCGCGGCTCCCGTGGCTCCGGGTCGCGGCCGGCACCTACATCCAGCTGATCCAGGGCGTCCCGGTGCTGATGATCCTATTCCTCGCGTTCTATGGGCTGGCGCTCTTCGGTTTCCACCTGCTGCCTATCGTGGCAGCCGGCCTGTCGATGGCGATCTACGGCTCCGGCTACCTCGCCGAGATCTGGCGCGGCTGCATCCAGTCGGTGCCGAAGCCGCAGTGGGAGGGCTCGGAATCGCTCGCCATGACGCGGACCCAGCAATACCGCTACGTGATCCTGCCCCAGGCCCTGCGCATCGCGCTTCCCTCCACCGTGGGCTTCGCCGTGCAGGTGGTGAAGAACACCTCGATCGCCTCGCTGATCGGCTTCGTCGAGCTCACGCGGGCCGGCCAGCTCGTTAACAATTCGACCTTCCAGCCGTTCCGGGTCTTCATGGTGGTGGCGGCCCTCTACTTCGTCATCTGCTATCCGCTGTCGCAGCTGTCGCGCTGGCTGGAGGGGAGGCTCCATGCCGGAAATCGTCGTTGACCAGGTCCACAAGAGCTTCGGCCCAGTCGAGGTGCTGAAGGGGATCTCGATGAGCGTCGAGCGCGGCGAGGTGACGGCGCTGATCGGCCGCTCGGGCTCGGGCAAGTCGACGCTGCTGCGCTGCATGAACGGCTTGGAATCGATCCAGTCAGGGGCCATCACCATCGCGGGACATGCGGTGAGCCAGGACAAGACGAAGCTCCGAAAGCTCCGCACCGACGTCGGCATCGTGTTCCAGAGCTATAACCTGTTCCCGCATCTCTCGGTCGCCGACAACATCATGCTGGCGCCGCGCATCGTGAAGCACGTGTCGCGGGCGGAGGCCCGCACGGTGGCCGAGGAGGTGCTGGCGCTGGTGGGGCTCGGCGAGAAGATCGGCGCCTATCCGGACCAGCTCTCGGGCGGCCAGCAGCAGCGCGTCGCCATCGCGCGCTCGCTCGCCATGCGGCCCAAGGTGATGCTGTTCGACGAGGTCACCAGTGCGCTCGATCCCGAGCTCACCGGCGAGGTGCTGGCCGTCATGGAGAAGCTGGCGCGCGACGGCATGACCATGCTGATCGTGACCCACGAGATGGGTTTCGCGAGGCGCGTCGCGGGCACGACCGTGTTCATGCACCAGGGCCGCATCCACGAGGCCGGGCCGTCACGCGAATTGTTCGAGCGCCCGCGAACGCCCGAGATGGCACAGTTCATCAAGTCGGACATCAAATAAGCGGCGAAGCGTCTCAGGGGCGGGTCCACCTCGACCGTAGCTGCAACATTTGCCGTCATCGCGACATTGCACGCCCCGAACGAGCCGGCGCGGTTCTACGCTGGCCCGCTTGCCCTTCTCCCGGCTGCGGGAGAAGGTGCCTGAGCGCAGCGAGGACGGTTGAGGGCGCGTAGAGAGACGGTCCCTCCGCCCACAGCCACATCGCAGCGGCGCTACGACGCCGCCCTCGCGCACAGCGCGCCCGCGCCGTCGGCAGGGCCGAAAACGTAGCGCTGATCGCAAACCGCGACCCGGGGCGGTTGCGCCGTGGCCGCGAAAGTGTCGCTGCCGGCTTTCAGCATGGCCCAGAACGGCGCGTTGGCATCGTCCCGATGGCGCTCCAGATTGGCGGCCGTCATGCGGAACGGGTAGGCCTGGAGCTGGATCGCGGTCTGCCCCGCTGCGAAGCTCTCGTGGGCGAGGCCGTAGATTTCCTCGATCTGCTGGTTGGTCACGGCGTAGCAACCGACCGACCGGCAGCCGCCATGCACCATCAGGCTGTCGCCCGTGCGGCCGAGCGAGCGGTCGTAGGCATTGGGATAGCCGACGTTGAACGACAGGTATTCGCGGCTGTGCGGGTTCATCTGGTTCGGCGATACGCTGTAGAACCCTTCCGGCGCCTGGTGGTCGCCCTCGGCCTTCTTGGGGCCGAGCCCGCCCGAGAAGCGGCAGATTCCATAGGTCTTGAGCGGGCGGTAGCGCCCCGATCGGTCCTCTTTCCAGACCTCGAGCGCGCTGTCCTCCTTGTAGATGCGGATGAGGATGGGCGCGCCGCGGTCCATGTCCTTGGCGTCCATGAGCGCCACCGTGTCGGGATAGACCGTGCCGATGTGGACGTGCTCGGCGAGATCGCCCGCGCAGCCGGCGAGGAGCAGGGTCGCCAGGAGGGCGGGGACGAGGCGCAGGCCGCGGGGGAACGAAGGACGCATCACGGTCGAAAGCACTCCACCCAGCCGGGACGGACCACCATCCTGCCCGCCGAGCGCGGACGGATTGTGGCGCCGGAGGGCGAGGGCCAGCGCATGCAGCAGGGATACGGGATGATGGTGAACGGGGAGTTCAGGGCCGCCCGGTCGCAGGCGGGGCCGTCAGCAACTCGGTGACGCGCGCGACGAAGCGCGTCGCCGCGGCGATCATCTCGGCGGCGTCCCCGTTGGTGATGACGCGACCCTTCCCGGTGCCGTAATCGGCCAGGTCCTTGTAGGCGTAGCCCTTGTTGAGCGTCTGGACGAGCGTCGCATCGATGCCGACAGCACCGATGAGAAGACGCGAGAATTCGCTGCGGACGCCGGAATGGGTTTTGACCACCTTGCCGGTACGCTCGAAGATGAAGCCTTCCGCCGCATGGAAGGCGGCATAATAGGCCGCGCGTGCAGCCGCCTTGGCCAGCGGAAGTGCTGCGATCAATCCGGCTTCGCGCAGGTCCTCTCGCGCGGTGGCCAGATAGGCCTCCGCTTCCGGCGTCATAGGTCGATGCCCTCCCGACGCATCTCGTGCATCAGCCCGGTCCGGTTATTGTAAGAGCCTGCGGGCAGCGGGAGCGCGCTGATCAATGCTCCGGTATCGGACAGGATCTCGGTCTCGATCGACGCGAGGGGTTCGATCTCGCGACCGAAGCTGCGATAGTCCCTGAGGAACACCGCCACGTCGTAGTCGGAATCATGCCGCGCGTCGCCCCGTGCCCGCGAGCCGAACAGCACCACACGCTCGATGCGCGCGCCATAGGCCGCATCGAGCGCAGCGCGGAAGCGGGTCAGGACGGGATCGACGGTCACGGCCATGGGGAGAGGGTAGCACGGGCGTGGGAAACCGGCGACGCGGGAAACCGAGGATAGACCGCCATTCGGCGCCGAGGCCGACGGGTTGGTGGCGTCCAGATTGGCGGGGTTGCGGAGGGGCGCAGGAGGACTGATGGGCCATTCAACACGCTACGTGCTGATGAGCGGTGGAACGTAACCCCGGAATTTTGGCTACGCACGGTTTCCTGCTTCACATCTGATGTGATGTCACAAGGTTGAGCGAGCGAGGCCGATCATCCGAGAGCCGAATCTCATGGTCCTTCAGCTTTGGCTCAGCACGGACGTAATGGCGCCGATATAAGGCATGACGATTGGCGCCAGCGCGATGCCAGCCCCAGCGACCTTACCCAGGCCGTCGACGAAATCCACCGCCTGCCTGATCTTGCCGGGGGTGGGCTCGGCCTTTGCAGCCGCTATCTGCCCAAGGGCGGCGTCCTTGGCTGGCTGATCGAGCGCCGACCTCTTGATCGCGTCCTCTATCAGCGTGAGCTGTGCCTTCACGGTCTCAATTATCTGAGGGTTATAGTGCTGGACGTTGACGTCGCCTTTATTTGTCGCCTTTCCACCTACGGAAAGCGCGCCCGCAGTCAGATTCCCATTGTTATTAAAGGTGTTGCTCGTTGACATATCGATCTCCACTTTGAAAAGGTCGCCTGATCCCGCGGCCGCTATCCGCCGAAACCTACCAAACAGGCTCGTTCCAGATGCACTGACTTCCATTCGTTCTCTCATCGGCGAGCGGTCAGGTTCCGCCTCGTAGATCTCGACGACGTAGTCGGCGTAACTCGGGCATTTTGCTGATTGTCGGATCATATGATCGTACAGCCGCTCTCGTACTTCGCGATCCTGCTCCTCGGCAACCCAGGAAAATATGACCTCATCCAAGCCGTCGGCATAGAAATCCCTGAGGCCGTGGATCAGCCCGCCCCGGGCTTCGGCTGCCTTGTCCCGCGATCCCCCAATGATATAGCCCCAATTCGCCCCTGCGGCCTCCGGGTGCATACCGATGAGTTGATAAATCCAGGATCGAACGTTCGCTGGTTGGCCCTCGATATCTCGCAGATCAATCCCAAGGTCGGAAAGGCCGAGTCTCTTGTTTTCCGTAATGGCCCAAACACTGTACTGTAAGACCATTGCGTCGTCGTGACTGCCGAGTACCTTCACCATCGCCGCGTCGCTGTAGTTCGGGTCGAGGAGGTTCTGCGGTGACTTGCCGAGGCCGATAACGAGCAGCGCTAGCCGGAGAAGATCCGGGGAAGCCCTTTCAACTCGTAGAGGCAGCACCGACAAGTCTAGACTGCCGGGGGCGATGTGCTGGAGGGCCGCAAGGGCCTGCAACTGCGGGTCAATTCCAAGCGGCCTAATGATATCGTACGGGGTAGCAGAAACCTTGTGAATGGCCGCGACGCCAGCAGCAATCGTCTGGATCTCGTCTGACGGCGTACGCGCCATGACGTGCTGGACGGCCTCAACACAGTTGTCGTCGTTACCGATCCTCGCAAAGGTGTTGAGCGTCCAGCGGCGCACCTTTTCGTCATTGAAGTTCATGTGCGCGAGGCCGATTAACGACTGACGCATCGGACCCGCGCGGTCGGGCTTAAGGTGTTGTCCCTGCCTGTAAAGCTTGCAAAACGATTGAAGCGCGTTTTTGATTCGGACGGGATCAGATGTCTCGATTTGAGCCTTCAGATACGACGCGTTCGCGTCGTCGATGATGCGCTTCGGAGGGGCCAAGGCGTTGACTCTGGCCGACATTACGGCCGTGGCGATGCGTTAGCACGATTCGAGACCAAGGGTCGAAGTCATCTAGATCGTTCACGTGCTCGTAGTCGATCCAGCGAAGGTCGTTGAGCGCGAGCCGGCGCTTCGCTGGCTCGAACCATGTCGGGCAGTCGAAATGGACAATGGCCAGGAGGTCGTTCGCTCCAGATGGCTGTGATAACCATACAAAGTGAGAGAGACGGGAGCGGATCGGCTGTTGCGAAGACGAGGCGGGAAGCTCCGGAACGTCTAGGTCTATCCTGGTCGCTCTCACGCCCGCGTCAACGATGCCGAAGGTCCTGTAGTTGAACAGTGTGCATTCGTCCTCATGAACGAAGGCCGTGAACCCGATGGATCTCTTGCTCATGAACGTATCGCGGTCCTCGCGATAGCGACCGAGCCGGTATGACAGAAGGCTGCGGTCGCGCTGCACGCAGACGAACGAGCGGCAGAAGACGCTCTCCGGGTTCTTCTGCCTAGGGTCCTCATACCGGAACGTGTTTGCCCTCAGCAACCGGAAGATAGCCTGGGAATCGATCGGGGAGTTAACGTGCGCAACTCGCTCCAGCGTCCCCTTATCAAGGGCGAGAGCAGGACCGCGCACCAGTTCCCGAAAGCGTCGACGCGTAGGGACAGGGCGGCGATATCGCTCCGGTATGCTCTCGTCGGCAAGGAACTCGCGCAAAAAGAAACGGCCTGGGGCCGTGCGGAAGAAAGTGCTGTAGTCTCTCTGGAGGACAATGTCCTCGCTGATGCGAGCCTGTAAGGTTTTGTGCTGCGTTCGGCCATAGAGGCTGGACGGTACGCCACCCGCCCGGTAAGCCGATGCGAGAATCGCCTTGGGGCTGAGAGGCCGTCGTTCGGACCGCAAAACCTTTGTTGCGATGTCCAGGTACGCGTCCAAGCAATCGCCTCCAGCGTCGTCAGCGGTACCGTAAGCCATGTTGCGAACTCCGCAAACAGACCATTAGATGCCAAGAATCAACGAAGCGCTATCGCTGGACGCCGCGCCTGAGAGGGCAGATCGGCGGCCGGTAGCAAAACGAGGGCAATGCATGGAAGGAAAAAACCTTAATCAGCCCGACCTCTTCGGTGACGCGCAGCCGGATCTCTTCGGCGCGGAGCCGCCGCCGCCCGCCGTGTTCCGCGGCGACCCCGACCGGGTGCGGGCGCGGCTCGAGGCCATCGTGGCCGAGGCGCGCGCCGCCGACGTGCTGCCTTGGGATCGCAACGAGCTCAGGCTCTACCGCACGATCGTGCCCCAGATGGTGCTCTGGCTGCCCGACGACGAAGCCGCGCAATGGCGCTTCGCCTTCGAGGCCGAACTGGAGCGGCTGGCCGCGTGACGCCGTATCCTCACCCGCGAAGCGGGGGAGGGGGACCGCCCGAAAGGCGGTGGAGGGGGCGCGGCCGGATGCGGCGGTCGCCCCTCGTACGGCGTTGCGCGCCACCCTCTTCCAGAGGGAGAAGCAACGAGCCTGCGACGAGGGCCGCGAAGAGGCGACGCGCCCGCGGCAGGAGGACTCTCCCCGTCATCGCGTGCGGAGCGACGCGACCCAGCCGGCGCGTTCAGGACGACTCGGTTGCGCGAGGCCACATCGCACGTTCCCGCCGGTCCTGGGTTGCTTCGACGCCTCGCGTCTCGCAATGACGGCTGAGGGGTCCTCGTCTCCGGTTCGGTCAGAACAAAAAATACCGCTGCGCCATCGGCAGCACGTCGGCGGGCGCGCAGGTCAAGAGCACGCCGTCCGCCACCACCGCGTAGGTCTCGGGGTCGATCTGGAGGTGCGGGGTCGCGCCGTTGTGGACCATGCTGGACTTGCGGAGCGTCCCCCGCGTTCCCTCGACGGCCACGAGGGGCTTCGACACGCGCAGCATGTCGCGCAGGCCTTTCGCCAGCGACGTGCCCGACACGAAGGTCATGCTGGTGGCCGCGATCGCCCCGCCATAGGCCCCGAACATCGGCCGGTAATGCACGGGCTGCGGGGTCGGGATCGAGGCGTTGGGGTCGCCCATCGGGGCGGCCGCGATCATGCCGCCCTTGAGGATCAGGTCGGGCTTCACGCCGAAGAAGGCCGGGGTCCACAGCACGAGGTCGGCGAGCTTGCCGGGTTCGATCGAGCCAATGTGCCGCGACACGCCGTGCGCGATCGCCGGATTGATGGTGTACTTCGCAACGTAGCGCTTCACCCGAAAATTGTCGTTGTCGCCGCGCTCCTCAGGCAGGGCACCGCGCTGGCGCCTCATCTTGTCGGCCGTCTGCCAGGTGCGGATGATGACCTCGCCGACCCGGCCCATGGCCTGGCTGTCCGACGACATCATGGAGAGCGCGCCGAGGTCGTGCAGGATGTCCTCGGCCGCGATCGTCTCCTTGCGAATGCGCGATTCCGCGAAGGCCAGGTCCTCGGGGATGGCGCCGTCCAAGTGGTGGCACACCATCAGCATGTCGAGATGCTCGTCGAGCGTGTTGACCGTGAAGGGGCGGGTCGGGTTGGTGGATGAGGGCAGCACGTTGTCGAGCCCCGCCACCCGCATGATGTCGGGCGCGTGGCCGCCACCGGCGCCCTCGGTGTGGAAGGCGTGGATGGTGCGGCCCTTGAAGGCCGCGATCGTGTCTTCCACGAAGCCCGATTCGTTCAGCGTGTCCGAGTGGATCATCACCTGGACGTCGTGGTCGTCGGCGACCGAGAGGCAATTGTCGATGGCGGCGGGGGTGGTGCCCCAATCCTCGTGCAGCTTCAGCGCGCAAGCGCCGGCTTCCACCTGCTCGACGAGCCCGGCCGGCGTCGAGGCATTGCCCTTGCCGGCGAAGCCGAGGTTCATCGGGAAGGCGTCGGCCGCCTCGATCATGCGGGCGATGTGCCAGGGGCCGGGCGTGCAGGTGGTGGCGAAGGTGCCGGTTGCTGGGCCGGTGCCGCCGCCCAGCATCGAGGTGACGCCGCTCATCAGCGCTTCTTCGATCTGCTGCGGGCAGATGAAGTGGATGTGGGTGTCGAAGCCGCCGGCCGTCAGGATCTTGCCCTCGCCGGCGATCACCTCGGTGCCGGGACCGACGACCAGCGTCACGCCGGGCTGGATCTCCGGATTGCCGGCCTTGCCGACCCCGACGATGCGCCCGTCCTTGAGGCCCACGTCGCCCTTCACGATGCCCCAATGGTCGATGACGACCGCGTTGGTGATGATGGTGTCGAGGGCGCCGCCGGCGCGGCTCACCTGGCTCTGCCCCATGCCGTCGCGGATCACCTTGCCGCCGCCGAACTTCACCTCCTCGCCGTAGATCGTGAAGTCGCGCTCGACCTCGATCACCAGAGCCGTATCGGCGAGCCTGAGCCGGTCGCCCGTGGTGGGGCCGAACATGTCGCCGTAGGCCGGGCGGGGCAGGGTGGTGGACATGGTCGGGGACTCCTTCGCGCCCGAGCTCGGGGCTCCCACGGCAATTGCCGCTTCGCTCTATCCGAATCTTGCCCCTGTGGCGAAGCCCGTGGTTCGAATCGATGATTCCCGTGGGGATCCTTCGCCGCAAGGGACCGGGATGGAGAAGCGGAGTTTCCGAGCTGGGGCGGGCCCGGCGCCGCTCCCGCTCAGCCGGAGAGCGAGCCCTTGGTCGATGGGATGCGGTCGCGGGTGCGATCGTCGAGCGCCACGGCCTGGCGCAGCGCCCGGGCCACGCCCTTGAAGCAGCTTTCGGCGATGTGATGGTCGTTGGCGCCGTAGAGCGTTTCGACATGCAGCGTCATGGCGGCGTTGATGGCCAGGGCCTGAAAGAACTCGCGCACCAGCTGCGTATCGAAGGTGCCGATCCCGGGAGTCGAGAACCGGGTGCGGAACACCAGGAACGGCCGGCCCGAGAAGTCCAACGCCACGCGGGTCAGGGCCTCGTCCATGGCGAGGTGGCAGTCGGCATAGCGCGTGATGCCGCGCTTGTCGCCGAGCGCTTCCCGAAGCGCTTGGCCGAGCGCGATCCCGGTGTCCTCGACCGTATGGTGGTGGTCGATATGGAGGTCGCCCTTGGCCTCGACCTTGAGGTCGAACAGCGCGTGGCGGGCGATCTGGTCGAGCATGTGGTCGAAGAAGCCGATCCCGGTCGCGATCACGGCCTCGCCGGTTCCGTCGAGGTCGAGCTCGACCTTGACGGCCGTCTCGTTGGTCTTGCGCTCCACCGTGGCTCGCCGCATGCCCTGCTCCCTCACTGGCTGGCGTATGTCACGCTGCTTGGGGACATGCGCCAGCAAAAGGCACCGCGCAAGCGACGGCGCGCCGCAAGGTGCAAGCGGAGCCGAGCGAAGGCGCCCCCGGCCCTCCGGTAAGGGCCGAACCTTAACCCGAATATACCGAATCCGCCGGCATCGGCGCAAAGCCGTGGCAAGAGCCGTCCGGCATGGTCGCATTGCGGGGCCGAGGGGGCCGCCGTAGCCCCTAGGGTGCCCGATGCTCGACTGGTCCTGGATCCTCTTCGGCGGATCCCTCGCGCTGGCCGGACTCGCCACGGCCGACCGTTTCCGGCTCGCGCGTCACCTCATGCGGCTGCGCGATCGCCACGAGACCCTCGGCGACGAGATCTGGGAGGTGCGCGACGCCGTCGAGGGGCGCCAGAAGGCCGAAGCCGCCAGCGAGGCCAAGTCGCGCTTCCTCGCCAACGTCAGCCACGAGGTCCGCACGCCGCTGAACGGCATCCTGGGCATGGCCGAACTCCTGGCCGACTCACCGCTGGACCGCGAACAGTTGGCCTATGTCGAGGCCGTGAAGACCTCGGGCCGGGCTCTCGCCACCCTGATCGACGAGATCCTCGACTTTTCCCGCATCGAGGCCGGCAAGCTCGAACTCGGGGCCGAGCCCTTCGACCTGGCGGGCCTGGTCGAAGGCGTGGTCGAGCTTCTAGCGCCCCGCGCCCAGGACAAGGGGCTCGAGATCGCGGCTTATCTGGCACCCGACCTCCCGGCCGTCGTGGTGGGCGACCCGGTGCGGCTTCGCCAGGTACTCACCAACCTCGCCGGCAATGCCGTCAAGTTCACGGCGGAGGGCGGTGTCGGCGTTTCGGTCGAGACGGCGCCCGGCGGGTGCCTGCGCTTTGCCGTGTCGGACACCGGCCCTGGCGTGCGGGCCGAGCGACGGGAAGCGATCTTCGAGGATTTCGAGCAGGCCGACGGCACCACGACCCGCCAGCACGGCGGCACCGGGCTCGGCCTCGCCATCTCGCGCCGTATCGTCGCCCTCATGGGGGGCTGCCTCGGTCTCGAGGACCGATCGGGCGGCGGTTCCGTCTTCGGATTCGATGTCGCGCTGCCGCCCGGCCGCGCCCCCGTCCGCGCGGTGCGGCCCGACATGGCGGGCGAGACCGTGCTGATCGCGGCGAGGTCGGCTTTCCAGGCGCCCTATCTGGCGGCCCTGCTGGAACGCCACGGCGCCAACGTCGTGGTGGTGGACCGGGTCGACCGGGCCTTGACCTGGCTCAAGGGCCGCAACGTGCCGACTCTGGTCCTGGTGGATTGCGCGCTCGGCGAAGCGGCCGCCGAGCGGCTGGCCGAGGCGGCCCGCATGGCCGGCGTCGGGCGTTCCTTCCTGCTGTTCTCGCCCTTCGAGCGGCGCGCCTTCGGTCAGAAACTCGTCTCGGGCTACGAGGGCTGGCTGGTGAAACCGGTGCGGGCCGCCTCGCTGCTGGCGCGGCTCTCCGGGGCGCCTGCGGCGAGCGCGACGCGGCTGGTGCCGGCGCCGCGTCCGGCCGACGAATCACGGTCCTTCCGAGTGCTGCTGGCCGAGGACAACGAGATCAACACGCTGGTGGCGATGAACTTCCTGGGGCGGCTCGGCGCCCAGGTGGTGCATGCCTCGGACGGTCAGTCCGCCCTGAGCCTGGCGCTCGCCGCCATGCGGGGCGAGATTCCACGCTTCGACACCATCGTCATGGACGTTTCCATGCCGATCCTCGACGGTCTCGAGGCGACCCGGCGCCTTCGTCATGCCGAGGCCGCCGAAGACAAGCCGCCGGTGCGGATCGTGGCCCTGACCGCGCACGCGTTCAAGGAGGACCACGAGCGCTGCCTCGCGGCCGGCATGGACGCCGTCACCACGAAGCCGCTCGAACTCGGCAAGCTCGACGCGGTGCTGCGTCCCGAGGCAGCACTACGGGCGGCAGGGTGACGAGGCGGACCGTCCGCGGCCTCGAACTGCTTCGATCTCGGCGGCCTGCGGGCCATGCGGGGCAGGATCACGTCGCCAGATCGACCGCCTCGCCGCCCGACGACGCCGGCCTTCCGCGCCGCGAAGGCGTGCGATAACTCAGGCGAGCCAGCCCGTGGCGGCGCCGTAGAGGATCACCACGCCGATGACGGCGCGGTAGATCACGAAGGGCCAGGTGGAAAACCGCTCCAGGATCCGCAGCAGCAAGGCGATCGCCACGAAAGCCGAGATCGAGCCCACCACGAGGCCCACGGCCAGGACCGACCAGCCCGCGGCGTCGAGATGCGCCTTGTGGAGTTCGTAGAGTTCCTTGAGGCCCGCCAGCGCGATCGCCGGAATGCCGAGCAGGAAGGAGAAGCGGGCCGCCTCTTCGCGTTTCAGATCGAGGAACAACGCGGCCGTGAGGGTCGAGCCCGAGCGCGACACGCCGGGAATCAGGGCGCCGACCTGGGCGATGCCCACCACCATGGCGTCCATCAACGTCATGTCGCCCAGCACGCGGCGGTGACGGCAGTAGAGTTCGGCGATGGCCAGCAGCGCCGCCATCGCGATGCAGGAGGCGCCCACCACCTGCAGACCGCGCAGGGGGGAGCCGCAGGCGTTGAGCCGCGACGACAGGAGGAGCCCCGCGATCGCGATCGGCACCGTGGCCAGCACCACCCAGATGACGAAGCGGACGTCCCAGGCACCGTACCGGCCGTTCAGCGCGGCCCGCACCGCACCCCCGCCGATGCTGCTGATGTCGCGCCAGAAGTAGCTCACCACGGCCGCCAGGGCGGCCAGTTGCATGGCGGCCGAGAAAGCTGAGCCCGGGTCCTGCCAGCCGAACATCGCAGGCACGATCCGCATATGGGCGGTCGACGAAATGGGCATCAACTCGGTCAGGCCTTGGACCACCCCGAGAACCGCGACCTTGGCATAGCCAAGCGACACGAAACCCGTGTCGATCCCCTCAGTGCATCCACCCGCCATGTCCGAACTCCAAACCCGACCGACACTCGCCACCGATGCCGGAGGCCGCCCGGTGCCGCGTCGCAGAAGATCATGACAATGCTGAGGACAGGTTTAACGTCGTGAAAGCTCCGTTGCCCCCGCGGCTTCCGTGCCTAGACGGCGGCGCTGCCGGGCGGGCCCGATAGCTGCGGTACCGCGACCGCAAAGCTCATGACGGCCCGGGTTCCGGCCGCAGCACCGTCGTAATGGACGGTGGCGCCGAGCTTCGACGCCATGGCCTTGATGATGGTGCGGCCGATCCCACCGGACGCTTGGGCGCGTTCGGGCCGGCCGAGGGTGTCGGCCTTGCCGACCCCGTCATCCTCGACGACCAGACGATAGCGCCAGGCGCCATCATCCGTCACGAGCCTGACCCGCACCGGCCCGCTGCCGCCCGGATAGGCGTATTTGAGGGCATTGATGACCAGTTCCGTGACGATCACGCCGATCGTCACGGCGCTGTCGGCGTCGATCATCACCGGCACGGCCTCGAGCGACATGAAATCGCCTATTCCCTCGGCGTCGTTGGATTCGCGCAGGTCGTCGACGAGGCCCGCCAGATAGGCGTCGAGCGCCACGGTCTTGACATCGTCGGACGTATAAAGCCGCCGGTGCACCTGGGCGACGGCGAGCACGCGGCGGTTGGCGTCGAGCAGCGCCTCCCGCGTCTCGGCGGCCGCCGAACCGTTGGCCTGCAGGTGCAGGAAGGCCGCTACCAACTGCAGGCTGTTGCCGACCCGGTGGTTGACCTCGCGCATCAGCACCTGGCGCTCCGCCGCCAGGGCCTCGAAGCGATCGCGCGCCTCGACGATGGCGCGGTCCGCCGCCTCCTTTTCGCGCCTGAGACTGACGCTCGCGACCGAGGACCGGATCGCGGCTTCGAGCAGTTCCACGAATTCCCCGCCGACGTCCTTGACGACGTAATCGGTGGCGCCCGCCTTGAGGGCCGCGACAGCGACGCGGCTCTCGTTGCTGCCCGTGACGAAGATCACGGGCGGTGGGTTGGGCAAGGACCGGATGGCGTCGAGAACGTCGAGCCCGTCGCGCCCCGGCATGTGATGATCGAGCGCGACCGCGTCGAAACCGCCTTCGGCCACGCGGGCCAGCCCTACGTCGCCGTCCGCCGCGACCTCGACATGGTGGCCGAGGCGCCCGAGCTGGCGCTGTACGAAGCGGCCGAGGCCAGGGTCGTCGTCGATGTAGAGCAGGCTGTGGCCCGTCACGTTACCTGCTCGGGGATCTGGATCACGGACAGGAACAGCCCCAACTGGCGGATCGCTTCGGCAAAGTTCTGATAGATGAGGGGCTTCGTGATGTAAACGTTGCAGCCGAGATCGTAGCAGCGGTCGATTTCGGCCTTGTCGTCCGTGGTGGTCAGCACGATCACCGGGGCGCGCCGCAGTGCTTCGTCGCACTTCACGCGCCTCAGGATGTCGGCACCACTCATGTCGGGCAGGTTGAGGTCGAGCAGGATCATGAGCGGCATGTGCTGGCCGCGCCTGTCGCTCGCCTCCGGTCCGAACAGGAATTCGATCGCGCTGGTGCCGTCGCGCAGGTGCACGATGCCATTGCCCACACCGGCCCTCCGGATATTCTTCTCGATGAGCCGGGCGTGACCGTCGTCGTCCTCGATCATGAGGATGGTCACGGCCTGGGTAAGCGTCATCATGGTGCTGCTCCGCGGGGCGCGAGCGGCAGCACCACCGTGAAGGTGCTGCCCTGGCCGAGGGTGGATTCGAGCGAGATGGTGCCGCCGAGCTGGCGCAGGAGCGTCCTCACGTGGGCGAGCCCGATCCCGTCCCCGGGCTGGTTTTGCTGGCCGGAGCGCCGGAACAGCTCGAACACGCGGGCGTGGTCGCGAGGGTCGATGCCGCGTCCGTTGTCGGCCACGCGGAACACGGCTCGGTTGTCCTCGACTGTCGCCGAGACCACGATCTCGCCGGGCACGCCGGGCCGCAGATATTTGACCGCATTGTCGACGAGGTTCGAGAAGACCTGCTCGGCCGCGATTCGGTCGATCACGAGCCGGGGCAGCGGCCCGATCGTGATGACGGCGCGGGCGGATTGCACCCGGTGAGCGACGCCGTCCGCTATCGAGCGCATCAGGACGTCGGTATCGACGGGCTCGGGGTCGAACACCCGGCTGCCCTGGCGGGCCAGGAGCAGGATGGCCCTGATGAGCCGGTCCATCTTGTCGATCGAGGACTTGATGAAGCCGAGCGCCTCGTCGAAGTCCTGGCGCAGCAATGCCGAGCCCTCAGGCTCGGCAGCAGCTTCGGGTCCGCGGAAGATGTCGGCGCGGAGCCGCTGCAGCTCGGACGTGAACCCCATGATGTTGACGAGCGGCGCCCTGAGGTCGTGGCTCACGATATAGGCGAAGCGCTGGATTTCGGCGTTGCTCTCCTTGAGGTCTGCCGTGCGCTCGGCCACGCGCTGTTCGAGTTGCCGATTCGCGGTCGCGAGTTGCGCCCTGGCCCGAAACACCTCGCGGCTCGCCAGGGCCTCGACACGGCTCTGGCGTCGGGCCAGCGCCATGATGGCACCGAGCGCCACGACGGCCGAGATGGGGAACAGGAGAAAGGTCCACAGCCAGGACCGCCAGTCCTGCTCGACCATGTCGTCGCGGAACGACACCGTGAGATAGAGCGCCAAGTTGCCGACCTGATGGTAGTAGCCCGACCTGCGCGGTGCCGGCTCGTAGCGGCCTGCCGACACGGAAGTTGCGATCGCGGCCTGCAGGGCCGTGTCGGAGCCGAGGAGGTCGGGACCGGCGTCCGACGACCGGACCAGCATGCGGCCGTTGGAGGGCCGCACGATCGCGACCTCCTCCCCGTTCGGCAGGCCGATCCGGTGCCAATATGTCCTGAAATAATCGAGGTCGGCCGTGGCCGACACCATGCCCTTGAACTGGCCCCCTGCGTCCTCCAGCCGTCGCGCGATCAGAAAGGTAGGGAGGGCGGTGACGCGGCCCAGAAGCGGATCGCCGATCACAAGCCCGGTGTCGCCGTCCCGAACCGCCCCGAAGGCAGGACGGTCGGCGACACTGGCTTCCGGGGTGGGAAACGCCGCCGAGGTCAGCCGCAGCCGTCCGGTCGCGTCGTTGAGCCAGAGGTCGCCCACATAGGGCAGGGTCCGCGCGATGGCCCGCATCTCGGCCCAGTGCGGCCGCGAGGCCCCGATCGTGGCCCAATCGTCGCCGAGCGCCACCATGGTGGTGCGCAACGCGAGATCCGCAGCCTCGAAGAGCCGCGCCGCATGGTCGGACAGCGAGAAGGCGGCGCCCTGAGCACCGTCGCGGGCTTCCCGGAACAGCACCTCGCGCTCGTGGAGCGCGATGAAGCCGGATGCGCCGAGAATGAAGGTGAGGCCGAAGGCCCCCAGCACGAGGCTGAGCCGGCTGACCGAGGGGCGCGGCAGATGGAGGGGCAGCAGGGCAGGGCGGCCGCGATCGGCGCGCTTCAGCACGGGTCGTGGTTCCTGGGAGACGGCGCGACGCAGTTCGCGACGTGATGGAGCGTAGAACGAGGCAGGTGCGGCTCCGAGCCTGGCTTCAGGCCGCCCCAGTATCAGTTTTCGCGCTCCGACCAAAACCGGTCGCGCGGCCGCGCGATTGGACCGGCTCCGCCGGCGCGAAGATCCTGGCCAGCTCCGGGACGGATCGGCGACTTCGGGCCGCGCACGCCTCTCCGTACCGCTAATCGGCCTTCAGCACCGTGATCTTGCCGCTGGGCTCGAGCGAGATCAAGCGAGCATGCCCGACATGTTCGAGGCTCTGCTGCCGCAAGGCTTCGTTCAGGTCGGCGTGGCTGATCGACTGCTTCCGCAGACGGGCCCGGTCGACCTTCCCGTCACGCACCAGAACGATTTGAGCTCCTTCGAGAAGCTCCGAGACCCGGGGCGACCGGGCCGCCAACTGGGCCAGGATCCAATGCAGCAGCATCAGCAACGTGGTCGCGAGCAGCGTGCCCATCATGGAAGCGCTCCCGGTCAAGGCCCGGCTCAGATTGGATCCGACGATGATGGAGACAACGATGTCGAGCGCCGACCATTTGCCGAACACGCGCCGGCCGGCAACGCGGACCAGAGCGAGGCCATAAAAGAGGATGACCACCGCCCGCGCGCATTCCTGCCACCAGCTCAAGTCGGAGTTCGTCCCGAAGATCTCGGCCGAGAAGCTCATCGATTTCTCACAGCGGGAGCAGGCCGGCCCATCGCGGCCGCAGGCAGGATCGTCGGGCCAAGGGATCTGGCCGAGGCTGCGCCAGTCTGCCCTACAGCAAAGCAGATGGAGCCGGACAGCACGAGAACAATGACGTCCGGTTCACGTTCGTCGCTGTCCGAGTCGCACCGTCGCGGCATCTTCGGACCGGCCTCGCCCACAACCCACGGACCTTGTGGGATTGACACTACCGAAGCCCCAGCCTAAGTCAGCGCCGCGTCTGGCACTCCTACAAGGTCAGTGCTAGCAGGCGCGCCAAACTCAGGTCCGGTGGATGGCCGTCCCGCACGGTGGCCCGGACTCACCAACAGGAAGGTCGCAATGAAATTCCGTCCCCTGCACGACCGCGTGGTCGTCAAGCGCCTCGAAGGCGAAGAGAAGACCAAGGGCGGCATCATCATCCCGGACACCGCGAAGGAAAAGCCCCAGGAAGGCGAGATCATCGCGGTAGGCCCGGGCGGGCGCGACGACAGCGGCAAGCTCACCCCGCTCGATGTCAAGGCTGGAGACAAGGTGCTGTTCGGCAAATGGTCGGGCACCGAGGTCAAGATCGATGGCGAGGATCTCCTCATCATGAAGGAGAGCGACATCATGGGCGTCGTGGGCTGAGCCGATTCGGTGGGTGCGTATCGGCAACAGCACGGACTCGCGCTCGCCTCGTCCCTGACGCCTCTTTCCCCAACAGGAGTTCAAGCCCATGGCTGCTAAAGACGTACGTTTCGCTGCCGATGCCCGCACCAAGATGCTGCGCGGCGTCGACATCCTTGCCGATGCCGTCAAGGTCACGCTCGGTCCCAAGGGCCGCAACGTCGTGCTCGACAAGTCCTTCGGCGCGCCCCGCATCACCAAGGACGGTGTGACGGTCGCCAAGGAGATCGAGCTCGAGGACAAATTCGAGAACATGGGCGCCCAGATGGTGCGCGAAGTGGCCTCCAAGACCAACGACAAGGCGGGCGACGGCACCACCACGGCGACGGTGCTGGCCCAGGCCATCGTCCGCGAGGGCGCCAAATATGTCGCGGCCGGTATCAACCCGATGGACCTCAAGCGCGGCGTCGACCTCGCGGTCGAGGCGGCCATCAAGGACATCAAGGCCCGCGCCAAGAAGATCGCCTCCTCGGACGAGGTCGCCCAGGTCGGCACCATCTCGTCCAACGGCGACAAGTCGATCGGCGACATGATCGCCCAGGCGATGCAGAAGGTCGGCAACGAGGGCGTCATCACGGTTGAGGAGGCCAAGACCTCCGAGACCGAACTCGACGTCGTCGAAGGCATGCAGTTCGACCGCGGCTATCTTTCGCCCTACTTCATCACCAACGCCGAGAAGATGATCGCCGAACTCGACGATCCCTACATCCTGATCCACGAGAAGAAGCTGTCGTCGCTCCAGGCCATGCTGCCGGTGCTCGAGGCCGTGGTGCAGACCGGCAAGCCGCTGGTGATCGTGGCCGAGGACGTGGAAGGCGAAGCTCTGGCGACCCTCGTGGTCAACAAGCTCCGCGGCGGCCTCAAGGTCGCGGCCGTCAAGGCGCCGGGCTTCGGCGACCGCCGCAAGGCCATGCTCGAGGATATCGCGATCCTGACCTCCGGCCAGCTGATCTCGGAAGAGCTCGGCATCAAGCTCGAATCCGTGACGATCCAGATGCTGGGCCGCGCCAAGCGCGTCCGCATCGACAAGGAGAACACCACGATCATCGACGGTTCGGGCAAGAAGGCCGACATCGACGCCCGCATCGCTCAGATCAAGTCGCAGATCGAGGAGACCACCTCGGATTACGACCGCGAGAAGCTCCAGGAGCGTCTGGCCAAGCTCGCCGGTGGCGTCGCGGTGATCCGCGTCGGCGGCTCGACCGAGGTCGAGGTGAAGGAGAAGAAGGACCGCGTCGACGACGCTCTGAACGCGACCCGCGCGGCCGTGGAAGAAGGCATCGTGGCGGGCGGCGGCGTCGCGCTGCTCCGCGCCAAGAAGGCCGTACTGGCGCTGAAGAGCGACGTGTCGGACGTGCAGTCGGGCATCAACCTCGTGGCCAAGGCCCTCGAAGCCCCGATCCGCCAGATCGTCGAGAACGCCGGCGTCGAAGGCTCGATCGTGGTCGGCAAGATCAGTGAGAACAGCTCGGAAACCTACGGCTTCAACGCCCAGACCGAGCAGTATGTCGACATGATCTCGGCCGGCATCGTGGACCCCGCCAAGGTGGTCCGCACGGCCCTGCAGGACGCCGCTTCGGTGGCCGGCCTGCTGATCACCACGGAAGCCATGGTGGCCGAACTGCCGAAGGACAAGCCCGCCATGCCGATGGGCGGTGGGGGCGGCGGCGGCATGGGCGGCATGGATTTCTGAGGAAGTCCAGACACCTAGTCCGCGTGAGATGAATGCGAACACCCCCGGAGCGATCCGGGGGTGTTGTCGTTTGGGGGGCGGGTGCCGACCGGATCCGACCGAGGCGGCCACTTCGCCCCAGCCGGCCCTACTCGGCTCGGCGGTGCGGGAGAGCGGACGCTTCTATCCCGATCGGTTTCGACGCGAAGCGGAAGCTCTTCCGTTGAAGGCTGCCGGCGGGAGCAGGCCGGAGGATGGTCCTTTCAGGCTTGAGAGGGTGGACGATTGTCCTGCCCCGCAGTCACCTGGCAAGCTCCTTGAAGCTCACTCCGCGCGCTAGCTTGGCGGCGAGGTGTCGAACGCCATCTGCTCCGCCATGCACATCAAGCCAACGGCTCACCTTGCAGGCTGCCTTGGCGTAAAGATCGGCGCTCTGGGCGGTTTCGATCCAGGCGGTCCGGGAGGCCGGAAGATCGCCCTCGGGTTCCGACCGGCATCGGTCCGGGCCGGGCGCGAGATAGCGCGAATCGTTCGATACGACGACGGCAAGTCCCTCGTCAAACCACTGCGGTACGGAGCGCGACAACATCGCCGCCAGGCCGATGCGCCGATGGAACTCGACATGAGCGAGTTCATGGGCCGCGATCACGCTGTCAGTGCCCTGAGGTGAGAGGATCAGGGCTTGGTCGAGTAGAGCAATGCCCCGCGAGCGACCACCGAGCGGACGGTAGCAAATGTCGGTCTCACACACGAGGACGCGGGGATGGGACTCAAGGCTCCCGTAGAAGGCACGCACCTGTGAGCGTGCGGCCTCGATCGTGGCCTTGGCGGTCTCGGGAGCTATGGAACGCAAGCCGCCCTCGATGAAGATGCCGTCGCCGCGATCGGTGAACCCATAGCATGCCGGACATCCAACTGCAGCGACTGCCGGGTAAGCGACATGCAGGGTTGCGGCCGCAGCCAGGAGCAGGCCGATGATGAGCAGTCCGATCCTCATGCGGGCCTCCTCCGGAATGGGGAACGCGCACGCGCGCTCCTGTCACATGCTCAACGGCTGCCGAATGGCCGCTGACCGCCCTCATCGGCCCCTATCGCTCCGCTTAGCAAGTCCGCGTTCGACAACCAGTGAACGGGCTGACCTGTCCGCCATGGGCGCGAACCGGACCTGAGCCGGTCGGCCTCCGTGCCTTGCGGAAAACACCTCCAACGGGGCTGATGGGACGTAGCCCCGCGCCGGCCGCGGTGGAACAAGGCATCGTGCCGGGCGGCGGCGTCGCCCTGCTGCGCGCCAAGGCGGCCTTCAGCAAGCTGAAGAGCCCGGTGGCCGACGTCCAGGCCGGCATCAACATCGTGCTGAAGGCGCTCGAGTCGCCGATCCGCCAGATCGTCGAGAACGCGGGTGTCGAAGGCTCGATCGTGGTCGGCAAGATCAGCGAGAACAGCTCGGAAACTCACGGCTTCAACGCCCAGACCGAGCAGTATGTCGACATGATCTCGGCCGGCATCGTGGACCCCGCCAAGGTGGTCCGCACGGCCCTGCAGGACGCCGCTTCGGTGGCCGGTCTGCTGATCACCACGGAAGCCATGGTGGCCGAAGTGCCGAGGACAAACCCGCCATGCCGATGGGCGGTGGCGGCGGCATGGGCGGCATGGATTTCTGAGGTCCAGCTTTTTCTGCCAACGGCACTGAAGACCAAGCAACACCCCCGGGAGCGATCCCGGGGGTGTTGCTGTTGCGGAGAAGTTTGGAATAGACGGGTAGCTGCTATGCTCCGTCAGGGGCCAGCCCCACTTCACCTCAACAGCTCGATCCGATGCCTATACGGTCACCGACCGCCTTCCAGGCTCGTCCGAGGTCGTTTTGGCTGCTAACGGTCCAACCCCGCTGTTCACGGGGATTTACGCCGTGTTCAGAAGCTGACGTTTTTTATCTGGCCGTGATCACTGCAGCTTCGGTCGAGTTCTTTGAACCGACTTATGAGTGCGAAGCTGTCTCGGCGAGCAGTGATCACACCAACTCAGGAACGAGACAAAGCCTGCGCAAGCACTGTGAAGACACGCGGATCAATCATTTGCGCCACATTGAAGCGCATAAATTCGGTCGCGGATTGCGAGAGGCTGAACACATTGCCGGGAGCAAGCACGACATTCTCGGATAACGCTGCGCGAGCGACGTCTGCCGCGTCGTGACCGCCGGGCAGGCGGCACCACAAGTAGAAGCCGCCACGTGGCATGAGCCACGGCCGGATGCCAAGCGCCGAGAGCTTCGACCCAGCTTCCCGACGGGCCTTCGACAGTCGCCTGCGAAGCGCATCCAGGTGCTTGCGATAGCTGCCATCACCCAAGGTACCGAAGATCAGTTCAGCCGCGACGCGACTCGGTCCACCGAAGCCCGTCGCGACCTGAAGGTCGACCAAAGCCTCGATCCAATCGGCACGCGTCGCGATAAAGCCGCAGCGGATGGAGGCGGACAGGGTCTTTGAGAAGCTACCGATCCGGATCACACGGGACAGCCCGTCGAGGGCAGCGAAGCGTGGTGAGGGGTCCGGCTCCAACTCGGCGAAGATGTCGTCTTCGACAATAGTGAGGTCGTGGACCGCTGCGGCGTTCAGCAGACGGTAGGCGGTCTGCGGTGAGATCGTCGCGCCGGTGGGATTGTGGAGGGCAGAATTCGTAATGTAGAGGCGCGGGCGATGTGCCGCGAGCACCTCAGCGAACAAGGCGGGATGAGGCCCGTTAGCCGTATAGGGTACGCTGACGACCCTGGCTCTATGGACGCGCAGCAACGCCTGAAAATTGAAATAGCAGGGATCGTCTACAAGGACTGTGTCACCGGGCTGCAGTAGAAAGCGGCAGATCAGATCGATAGCCTGCGTTCCCGATGAGGTGAGGAGGATCTGGTCTGCACCGGCATCGATCCCTTCCCCTGCGAACTGGCGGACAAGGAGTCGGCGCAAGGTCAGCGACCCACGCGTGTTGCCGTAATCTGCCAGAACCGCGTCGTCGGCTCTGGCAAGACTACGGATCGACCGTCGAATGGCAGCGTTCGGCATCCAGTCGGACGGGAGCCAGCCACATCCGGGCTTGAGTGTCTCCGCACTGGCATCGAGCGACTGGCGCGACACCCAGAACGGATCGATCGCTCGATCGGATCGTGCTTCGACCTC
>JAABUZ0100000361.1_pt1 | contig 114595 bp, 109 predicted proteins | sample 5562091 | NCBI WGS metagenome assembly JAABUZ01 (sample SAMN12813069, study PRJNA571459) | rock metagenome | isolation source: Antarctica rocks | place: Antarctica: Victoria Land, Linnaeus Terrace sud | collected 2015-12-21 | reverse complement strand
AGCCAGTCCCGCACCACGTCCTCGCCCATCTCGAAGATCTCCGCGATCTGCGGCACCGTGTAGCCACGGGCACTCAGCAACACCAGCTGCGCCCGCATCGCCACGCGGCCAATAGCGCGTCGCCGCATCTCCCGCAGCCGCCGCTGGTGCTCCAGCGACAGCGGCCCAATTCGGACCATCCCACCGGCCCTCCTGAATGGAGAGCCCTACCCGGAAGAAACGTGCCATTCTTCCGCACACGTGCTTAGGAGCCGTCGGCTATCAGCTATCAGCTGTCAGCAGGCATCTGGGATGGCGGCCCGCTGCGCCTCGGCCCGACACTACGGTACGCTTCTCTAGCCTTCAGCTGATAGCTGATAGCTGATAGCTCGTATGGCTCGTATCCCCCTCACGACCGCGCAGGCCATGGTGCGCTTTCTCGGGCGCTAATGGGTCGAGCGGGACGGCCGCGAGCAGAGGTTCTTCGCCGGCTGTTGGGGCATCTTCGGCCACGGCAACGTCGCCGGCGTCGGCCAGGCCCTCCAGCAGGAGCCCGACCTGCCGTACTACCTGGCGCGCAACGAGCAGGCCATGGTGCACGCCGCGGCCGCGTTCGCCCGCATGAAGAACCGGCTCAGCACCTTCGTCTGCACCAGCTCCATCGGGCCGGGCGCCACCAACATGCTCACCGCGGCGGCCGGCGCCACCATCAACCGCCTGCCGGTCCTTCTTCTGCCGGGGGACGTGTTCGCGCGGCGCACCGTCGACCCCGCGCTCCAGCAGCTCGAGTCCGCCCAGACGCCGGGCGCGTCAGTCAACGACACGTTCCGTCCCATCTCGCGCTTTTGGGACCGCGTCGAGCGCCCCGAGCAAGCGGTCCCGGCGCTGCTCGGGGCCATGCGGGTCCTCACCTCGCCCGCCGACACCGGGGTGGCCACGATCGCGCTGCCCCAGGACGTCCAGGCCGAGGCGTTCGCGTTCCCCGAGGAGCTGTTCGAGCGGCGCGTGTGGCACATCGCCCGGCCGCGGCCGGAGACGGCGCTCCTGGCGCGGGCGAGCGCGTGGCTACGGGCTAGCCGGCGACCGCTCATCGTGGCCGGCGGCGGCGTGATCTACGGCGAGGCGACCGAGGCCCTGGCGCGGCTCGCCGAGCGCACGGGCTGCCCCGTGGCCGAGACGCAGGCGGGCAAAGGCGCCCTGCCGTTCGACCACCCGCAGAACGTCGGCGCGGTCGGCGCCACGGGTGCGCTGGCGGCAAACGTGCTGGCGCGCGACGCCGACCTGGTCATCGGCGTCGGCACACGGTACGGCGACTTCACCACGGCGTCGAAGACTGCCTTCCAGCACCCGGACGTGCGCTTCGTCAACGTGAACGTGGCCGCATTCGATGCGGGCAAGCACGCCGGCCTGCCACTGGTGGCCGACGCGCGTCTGGCGCTCGAGGAGCTGGCCGCCTCCCTTGGCGACTACCGGGTCGCCGACGACTACGCGACGGGCGTGGCCGAGCTGCGCCAGCGGTGGACGCGGGAGGTGGACCGCCTGTTCCACCTCGGGCACGGGCCGCTGCCGGCGCAGAGCGAGGTCCTCGGAGCGGTGTCCGACGCGGCCGGCCCGCGGGACGTGGTCGTGTGCGCCGCCGGCAGCATGCCCGGCGATCTGCACAAGCTGTGGCGAGCGCGCGACCCGAAGAGCTACCACGTGGAGTACGGCTACTCGTGCATGGGCTACGAGATCCCGGGTGGGCTGGGGGTGAAGATGGCCGACCCGAGCCGCGAGGTCTTCGTGATGATCGGCGACGCCTCGTACCTCATGATGCCGTCGGAGATCACGACCGCTGTCCAGGAGGGCTACAAGCTGATCATCGTTCTGGTGGACAACCACGGCTTCGGCAGTATTGGCGCCCTGAGCGAGTCGGTTGGCAGCGGCGGTTTCGGGACGCGCTTCCGCCTGCGCGAGGCGTCGACGGGCGACCTGACCGGGCGGCCGCTGCCGGTGGACTTCGTCATGAACGCCCGCAGCCTGGGGGCGCGGGCTGTCAGGGCGAGCACAATCGAGGAGCTCCGGGCGGCGCTGGCCGAGGCGCGGTCGGCGGCGGAGACGACGCTGGTGGCGATCGAGACGGACGCGGGCGAGCGTGTCCCCAGCTACGAGTCCTGGTGGGACGTGCCAGTGGCCGAGACGTCCACCATGCCCACGGTCCAGACCGCTCGGGCCGGGTACGAGCGGGCCATCGGCCGCGAGCGCCAGTACCTCTAAGCCGTCAGCTATCAGCTATCGGCTATCGGCGGCGGTCGCGTACGAGGGTCTCATGCCGAGGCGCGCTGGCACGCCCCGGCTGACGGCTGAACGCTGACGGCTGAAGGCTCGTCGGCTGACGGCTCAGTGACAGCGCCGCCGCGGCCACCGACAGGCCTGCCAGGAAAAATAGCGTCACGTGGAACGCCGTGCGCAGCGACTCGCGCGGCGCATCCAGCGTGCTGCCCGTTGCCTGGCCCACCACAGCGCTCAGCACCACCGCCAGGATGGCCCCCGTCGTGGCGACCCCCAGGCTCGTGCCCAGGCTGCGCGTCATGTTCAGGATGCCGCTGGCAACGCCCAGCCGGTTCGCCGGCGCGCCGCTCATGATGGCGCTGTTGTTCGGCGGCGTGAACAGGCCGATGCCCACACCGAGCAGCGCCAGGACGGCCAGCGTGACCAGCAGCGGCTTGTTCCACAGCAGCGCCATCGCCAGCAGGGCCCCGGCCGTCACCAGCATGCCGGCGACCGTCGGGAAGCGCGCGCCCACGCGGTCGGCCAGGATGCCGCCCACCGGCGCCATGAGCCCGATGGCGACCGGCAGCGGGCTGAGCAGCAGCCCCGCCTGGTGGGCCGGGTAGCCCAGGATCCGCTCCAGGTAGAACGGCATCAGGAACAGGCTGCCGAAGAGGACCGCGTACGCCAGGAGACCGGCCAGGAGGGACACCCGTAACATCGGCAGGCGCAGAAGCGCCAGGTCGACCAGGGGCGAAGCGGCCCGTTGCTCGGTGGCCACGAACAGCGCCAGGCCGACCGCCGCCAGCAGCACGCACCCCGCCAGGAGCGGGCTGGTCCAGCCCCACCGGCCGCCGAGCGTGAACGCCAGGAACACCAGACCGATCGACGGGCCGAGGAGCAGAGCGCCAACCCAATCGAAGAGCTCGTGCGTCCTGGCGGCGTCCTGCTCGGCTGAGCGCACGGTCTGGGGCAGCACCAGCCAGCCCAGCACGGTGCCCAGCAAGCCGAACGGGACGGCGATGAAGAACACCCATTGCCACCCGAGCGCGTCGATGAGCACGCCGCCAACTGACGGGCCGATCGAGAGGCCGACGGCCTGGGCGGCGCCCTGAAACCCAATCGCGCGGCCCAGCTGCCGTGGGTGAGCGGCCACGGCGATGATCGCGACGCTGTTGGCTTGCAGCATGGCCGCGCCGACCGCTTGCAGCACGCGGAACGCGATCAGCCACGAGAGGCCTGGGGCCAGGCCGCACAGCAGCGAGCCGCAGACGAACACGAGGAAGCCGCTGGTGTACAGGAGCTTGCGGCCGACGATGTCGGCAAGCCGCCCCAGCGGCACGACGAGCGCCGCCAGTGTGAGCAGGTAAGCGATAGCTACCCACTCGACGATGGCCACCGGAGCGCGGAACACGCCTTCGAGCGTCGGCAGGACCAGGCCAGCGATGCTGGCGTCGAGCTGGCCGAGGAACGCGCCCACGCAGACCGTGCCGACGACCAGCCAGTGGTAGTTGGGCAGGGCGGCCAGGCGCGGCAGGGGCGGCCGCTCGGCGAGCCCGAACGGTCGCGACTGCCCCATCAGGGACACCCTAGCAGGTTTCTTTGCCCCGGTTCGCGGCCGGTGCGGAACTGCGTAGCATCGGCCGCTGCCATACCAGCAGTCCGCGATACTACAGCTCGTACAGGCGTACGGCGTTGTCGGCCAGGATGCAGCGTGCTGCCTGGTACGCCTCGCGCCGACCGCAGAAGCCTTCGGCGACGAGCTCCTGGAGCACGCGGCCGAGGACGGCTTTGTACCGCTTGGCGACGATCCACAGCGCTTCGGGCACTGAGCCGTCGGCGCCGTACAGGATCTTCGAGTAGGGGCATGCCTCCAGGGCCTGGTAGATGCGCTGGCGCATATTGGGCATGCCGAAAATGGTGCCTTCCGAGACGTCGAGGTACACGTTGGGCAGGATGGCGACCATCGCCGCGGCTTCGCCCACCCATGGCCAACCGCCATGCACCAGGACAACGCGATTGGTCCGAAACCGCTCGCTGTGCAGCAGCGGGTACAGCAGGGCTGGGTTGGCGCGCTGGTAGATGATGTCCGGGTCGCCGACGCCGGCGTGGATGTGCAGCCACAGGCCGCGCTCGCGCGCGACGTCCATGGTGTGGCACAGCAGGAAGTCGCGGAACGCCTTCTGCGTGGACTCCTGCCCGCCGCGGGTCGCGTCGAAGTTCTGCCTGGCTTCGTCCTCGGACACTGGCTGGACGTCGAGACCTGTGCGGTAGGCGATGACCGACTTGAAAGCGACGGCCCCGTCGGCGATGGCAGCGTCGAGCGCCTCCTGGTAGCGCTGGAAGAAGCGGGGCCACCTGCCCTCTTCGGGCAGCAGGTCGCGGATGACGTTGTCGGAGCGGGCCACCCTCCTGAGGCGCACCGGGGCGATGCTGCCGAGCTCGTCCAGCGTGATGCGCGGCCGCGAGCCGCCCTCGTCGACCAGCAGCGTGTCGATACCGGCGTCGGCGAACAGGCGGCCAGTCCAGGCGCGGTAGTCGCCGTGCGCCACGGCGTTGCGGGCCGCGACGACGGCGTCCCACTGGTCTTCGACGTTCAGGAATCTGGCGAGCTCGCCACGCAGGTAGTTGGCACCGAGGTTCGTGTCGCGGAACAGGCGCAGCGACGGCTCGAGCTGCTCGTGCGGTAGGAACTCGCGCCGCACACTGGTTAGCGCCCCGTCGGAAAAGGCGACGTGGCCGGCCAGCTCCTCGGCACTCATGTGTCCGGTCGACGCGCGCCAGGGGTGGACGTGGTTGTCGACGACGGGGATGTCGGCTAGATCGATCACAGCTCCTCCGCGACCCCGAGAACGTCGATCGCCATCAGGGCCAGCACTTTGGCGCCGGCCACTATCATGTCGCGCTCGACGAACTCGTGGTAGTCGTGCGAGAGGCCGCCGGCGGCGCCCATCTCGACCAGGGTGGGAATGCGGCCAGCATGGACCATGACGCTCGCGTCCGTGCCACCGGGCGCGGTCTCGATGTCTGGCCGATAGCCGAGCACGCGCTCAGCGACGCGCAAAGCGGTGGCTGCCAGAGGGTGGCTGGCGGCCTGGGCGCGCGTTCGCCCAAGCGCACACGGGGGGCTGCCCCGATCCCGCGACACACCCAGGCTGAAGCTCCAGCCGTCGGTCCTGACGCGCTGGCGGAGAAAGGCGTCGATCTCGCCGCGGAGCCGGTCGGGGAACGTTGCCAGGTCGGCCGGGTACTCGCGACCCGGCGGATAGCGCAGGTCGATCGTCGCTTCGCACCAGTCCGCAACGGCGTTCGTGCCACCGCGCTCGACGACCTGGCGTGCGCCGTCGCGCCCGACCCGACGCACGCCGCCGCCGACGACAGTGGTGCCAATCGCCAGCGTTGGCGGTCCCAGGAGGTCGGCGTCCATCAGGGGGAGCAGGTGCTGCTCGATCAGCTCGGACTGGCCATCAGCGAGAGCCACGAGCAATCGGCTCATCTGCTCGACGGCGCTGACGCCCAGAAAAGGGGTGGAGGCGTGCGCGGCGCGACCCTGCACGTTCAGCACCAGCAGCGTAGAGCCACGGTGCCCGACGACCGGCGTGTAGCCGTACGAACCGTCGAGCGCAACGCCCGAGATCCGGGTCAGAAAGCCGTCAGCATCGGTCGGACCACTGAGAAAGCCGCGCGCCCCGAGCCACGAAGCCGGTCCGACCGCGAGCGCTCCGACGCCGCTGGACGATTCTTCCTCGTCTGCCACGTACGCTGCCACCAGCGTCCCGCCCAGCGGAGCTCCCGCCGCTCCGAGGGCGCGCATGGCCATGACAGTGGACGCCACGGCGGCCTTGTTGTCGAACGTCCCGCGGCCGTAGACGATGGGAGCGTTGCGCCTCGTGCGCTTGGTCTCCCACACGCGCGCCATCCGGTCGCGGATGGTGGCCTCATGCTGGTGGGCGCCGACCTCGATGCGGATGCGGCCCTGGCCCAGGTAGTGGACCTCGCCCTCCGCCGCGCTGAATGGGTTGCCGTCGAACCAGCGGTCGGCCTGCCCTTCGGGCACGGTATCGGTGTGCGCGTCGATGACGAAGCAGGCGTCGCCTGGTCCGGCCAGGACTTCGATCAGGTTCTGACTGGTGGGCCCGACCAGCTGCTCGGCGACCTCGGTCGAGGGGGCATGCCCCAGCTCATGCCGCAGGTGGGCGACCAGCGTGGCGGGCTGCGCCGTGGTGCCCTCCTGGCGAGACAGGCTGCGGACGCGCACCAGGTCCTGCAGCAGACGCACGGCGTCCGCCGCGTGGTCGTCCAGGTACGCGACGACGCGCCGCTCGACGTCGGATCGCTGCATAGACCGCTCCTCCTCCGGCCCCAAAAGTCGCGTCGGCCAACGATGAACGGTAGCAGGCAGCGGGTTCAGTGGGGTGCTAGCATCAGCGCTGGTCGGCATGAACGCTCAGGACGTTGTCAGCGTCTGCCGTACCGGCGGGGTGGAGCTGGTGCGCTTCATCTACTGCGACTTCTCCGGCGTCCAGCGCGGCAAGATCACAGCTGTCGACGACCTGGCGAATCGACTGAGCCACGGGATCAATCTCACCCGGGCGCAGATGGCATTTACGCTGCTGGATACGGTCGTCCCGATCCAGGGCATGGAGCCGGTGGGCGAGCTGCGCATGCTGCCCGACCCGGAGACGCTCACTGTGCTGCCCTGGATGCCGGCGCACGCGAGCCTGTGCTGTGACCTGGTCGACAAGGACGGTGGCCGCTACGACGCGTGCCCGCGCACATTCCTCAAAGACATGATCGCCCGAGCGGCGGAGCGCGGCCTGCGCGTTCAGGCAGCCTTCGAGCCGGAGTTCTACCTCGGCGTCCGGAACGCGGAGACTGGGCGCTGGCAACCGGCCGACACGGCCGGCATCTACGCCGAGACGGGCTTCGATCTCCAGGCAAAGTTTCTCACCGACGCGACGCGTGCCGTGCGTGCCATGGGCATGCTGCCCGAGATGGTGTACCACGAGGGTGGACCGAGCCAGCAGGAGATCTCGATCCACCATGCGCCGGCGCTGCGGGCGGCGGACAACCAGATCAAGCTGCGCAACGCGGTCCGCGGGGTCGCGCTCCAGCACGGGTACTACGCCAGCTTCGCGCCCAAACCGTTCCCCTGGACGTTCGGCAGCGGCGCGCACGTCCACCTGAGCGTCTGGGACGCCGCAACCGACCGCAACCTGATGTACGACCCGAACGCAGCCGAGGGTTTCAGCGCGTGGGGCCGCCACTTTGTCGGCGGCATTCTCGAGCACCTGGCCGGGCTCATCGCCCTCACCTGCCCGAGCTTCAACTCGTACCGTCGACTACAGGCCCGCTCCTGGTCGACGGCGTACACGTGCTGGGGCTACGACAATCGCCAGGCCGCTGTCCGGGCGGCGTCGCCGTTCTGGGGCCGTGAGGCGCAGACCATGAACATCGAGATCAAAGCGGTCGACGGCTCGTCCAACCCGTACCTCGCCCTGGGCGGCATCATCGCCGCCGGCCTGGACGGCATCGACAACGCGACCGATCCCGGCGAGCCGCTGCCAGTGGACCCATCCGACCTCTCGGACGCCGAGCGGGAGCAGCGTGGCATCCGAGCGGTTCCGGCCAGCTTGCGGGCGGCGATCGGCGCCTTCGCCGCCGACGCTCTGTTCAAGGGCAGCATGCCGGAGCTGATGTGGCGCGCGTACCAACAGGTCAAACTGGCTGAGTGTGATGGATTCGAGGCTGCCGACGAGGAGTTCGAGATCGAGCGCCACTTCTTCGCCTTCTGAGTCACGGCCCGCCGTCTTCATCTTCATCAGCTGACTCCCTTCGGCCCGGCCAGGAGACATGCGGGTCATTCCACTGTGACTGACGGCGACAGACGCCACCCCCCAGGCCCTGGGGTACACGTCACCTGGACGTCCCGCGGCCGGCCGTGAACGTCGGCTTGCCCCAGCACCTGGAGCCCGACGCGCGTGCCGGGCAGGAGCAGGCGGAGGGCCGATTCGAGGCTGTACGGCTCGAAGACGTACGCGTCCACGAAGGTGCTCTCCCGCGTTCCGTAGTCGACGCGGTACGGCAGGTCGGCCACCTGGGCCACCGATCCCTGGGCGGCCGCGAAGCACGGCAGCGCCTGGGCGAGGAAGCGCTCGGACACGAACCCGGCGTCGGCCCACTCGGGGTAGGCGGTGACCAGCGCCGACGAGCGGACGACACCCGCGACGAACACGGCAGCGGCGATCGCCGCCACGCCAGCGCGCCCACCACTGACACGGTCGAGCTGGCCTGGCCCGCGTAGCCGGGCCAGCAGCCGGACCGCTCCGTCGAGTATGGCGCCGACGACCACCGCCAGCCCCACCAGCGGGACGTACAGCAGGTAGGCGCTGAGCGAGGTGTGGGCCGCGACGTACAGGAGGAGGAAGCTCGCCTGCCACGCTAGTCCGAGGGCCACCACCAGGACCGACCGCCAGGGCAAAGCCGCGACCCTGGCTCGCACCAGCAGGCTCATGGAGCCGACCAGCAGAGGCGCCACGACCAGATCCTGGTGCCGCGCCAGGCTGTACACCGCGCCGACGCCGAGCAGATGGATGCCAAGATTGGTGGCGTACAGCGCGAACGGGTTCAGCCCGAACAGGGCCAGGTCCAGCGCGTAGCTCAGGCTCGCGAGCGGGCGATAGAAGCGCGCCACCTCGGCCAGGAACTGGGTGCCCGGCATGATGGGCGAAAAGGCCAGTGTCACAACGTCGCCCAGGCTGCTCACCCGACTCGATGCCAGCCAGGGCCAGGTGTCTGAGCCGAACAGCGGGTTGCGCAGGTTCCCCGCGTAGGCCAGGCCGACGAGCAGGAGAACGGGAACCAGGAGCGTGCGCCCCGACGCCGCGTCGGCCAGCCGGAGCCATGTCCGGGCCGGCCTGAGCGTGAGCACCCGGCTGCTGGACACCGCCGCCAGTATAGATCGCCCCGCCGCTCCCCACCGGCCACCGCCGTGCTCCCGCGGAGGCACGGACGAGAAGTGGGCGGGGACATCAGGACTCGCGTGCTGCGGGACCGCGTCAAGACCGGAGCTCGAGCAGGCCCTCGGGACGAGCGGTGATCACCTGCCCGAGGTCGGCCGGCAGCTTCTCGAGAAAGAGCGACAGGTTCCACCGAGCGGCGGATATGGCGGAAAGCGGTGCCGGCCCACTGACGGACGTGACTGCTCAGCACGGATGGTGCGCCTGCCGATCAGGCGCCGCCACTCCCCTTAGGAAGGGGTGGCTTCGTAATCGGCCGCCAGAGCGCCGAAAACCCGCTCGGACTCGCCTTGCCCACCCGGCGCGGTTGCTGCCCGGCTGTGCCCGGCTATACCCTGCTCCCCAGCGCTGGACGTCCGGAAAGTGACGTGGGCGCTCGCTTAGACGTCCGGCAAGGCAGCGCCGTGCCGTGGACGACGCACTCACGGGGGGCCAGAGCGATGAGGGTTACCGGGACACAGTGGGGAGTGATGGGTCGCGGCGGCTTGCGGTTGCTGGTGGCGGTTGTCCTGGGTGCCAGCGCCTGCGCCCCGACCGCGACGACCCAGCCAACCGCCGCCCCGGCCGCCCCGGCCGCGCCGGCGGCGGCCGCCAGCGCCGCGCCCGCCGCCGCTGGCGCCGGCTCCGGCTCAAAGAAGATCATCGTTGGGCTGATCACCAAGACCGATACCAACCCGTTCTTCGTCAAGATGAAGGACGGCGCCCAGGCCGAGGCAACCGCGAAGGGGGCAACCCTGATGGCGGCCGCCGGAACCGCCGACGGCGACGTCGCCGCTCAGGTGTCGGCCATCGAGAACATGACCACCGCTGGCGCCCAGGCCATCATGATCACGCCGGTCTCCGCGGGGGTCGTGCCGGCTATCCAGAAGGCGCGGCAGGCCGGGGTGATGGTCATGGCCCTGGATACGCCCACCGACCCGCAGGATGCCTCGGACGCGCTGTTTGCCACTGACAACAAGAAGGCGGGCGTGTTGATCGGGCAGTACGCCAAGGCCGCCGTGGCGGGCAAGCCGTCCAAGATCGCGCTTCTGGGCGGAGCCCCAGGCGACCAGATCACCCTACTCCGCGGCGGCGGTTTCCTCGAGGGCTTCGGCATCCCGGAGACCGACCCCCAGGTGGTCTGCTCCGGGGACAGCAAGGGCAACGTCCCGGACGGCCAGACCGTCATGGAGAACTGCCTGACCAAGGACCCGGCGATCAACGTCGTCTACACCATCAACGAACCCGCGGCCGCGGGCGCTTACACCGCCCTGAAGAACCGCGGCAAGGACAAGGACGTCCTGGTCGTGTCTGTCGACGGCGGCTGCGAGGGCGTGCGCAACGTGGCGGCGGGCGTCATCGGGGCCACGGCCCAGCAGTACCCGCTGAAGATGGCAGTCATGGGCGTCGACGCCGGCGTCGACTATGCGACGACCGGCAAGAAGGTGTCCGGCTACACCGACACCGGCGTGACACTCATCACCGACAAGCCACTGTCCGGGGTCGACGCGAAGGACTCGAAGTTCGGCCTCGCGAACTGCTGGGGCTGATCGAGCGTTTGCGCCGGCGCCTGCCGCTTCTCCCGCGCCGCCGTGGGACCCAGGAGGACTCTCGATGGCGACCGCCGTAGCCACGACGCCAAAAAGGACCGGGGATGAGAGCGCCGGGCTCTCCTGGACGCGCCTGCTGCCAGCGCTCGGGCCGCTCGCCGCGCTCATCCTCTCCAGCGCCTTCTTCGCCACCCAGACCGACCGCTTTTTGACCTCCGACAACCTGTCGCTGGTCATCCAGCAGGTGGCCGTCGTCGGCACGGTGTCGGTCGGCCAGACCCTGCTGATCATCTGCGGCGGCATCGACCTGTCCGCCGGCGCCGTGATGACGCTGGGGACGATCGTCATGGCCAAGCTGGCGGGCAAGCTGGGGGTGGACCCGTACCTGGCAATCGCCGCCGGGTTTGCCGTGTGTGCCGCTTTCGGGGCCTTCAACGGGATCCTCGTCACGCGGTTCCGGCTCCCGCCATTCATCGTCACCCTCGGCATGCTGAACATCGCCTTCGCGCTGACACACATCTATTCGAACGAGGAGACGATCGCCAAGCTGCCCGACCAGCTGAACTTCTTCGGCAGGACGTTTGCCGTTGGCGGCACGCTGATCTCGTACGGCTCCGTGCTGATGGTGGTCGTGTTCGCGGTGGCCTGGTTCGTCCTCAAATACACCGCCGGTGGTCGCCACGCCTACGCCGTGGGCAACAATCCCGAGGCCGCCCGGCTCACCGGTATCCGCGTGCCACGCCTGCTCCTGACGGTATACACGCTGGCCGGCGTGACCTACGGCATCGCCGCGCTGCTGCTGGTGGGACGGACCGGAGTTGGCGATCCCAACGCGGGCCAAACGGTCAATCTTGAAAGCATCACCGCCGTCGTGCTCGGCGGCACCAGCCTGTTCGGCGGGCGGGGCAGCGTCCTGGGCACGCTCGTCGGCTCGATGATCGTCGGCATCTTCCGCAACGGCTTGCTGCTGATGGGGCTGCCCCCGATCGCCCAGGTGCTGATCACCGGCATCCTGGTGATCCTGGCCGTCTCGGTCGACCAGCTGTCGCGGAGGACGCAGCGGTGACCGTGGCGGCCAACGTCGTGCCGGTCCTGGAGGCCCGCGGCCTGACGAAGCGCTACGGCCACGTCGTCGCTCTCGACGGCGCCGACTTCGACCTCCTACCTGGCGAGATCCTGGGGGTGATTGGCGACAACGGCGCCGGCAAGTCAAGCCTCATCAAGGCGCTCTCTGGCGCCCTCGTGCCGGATAGCGGAGAAATCCTGATGGATGGACAGCCGACGCACTTTCGGAGCCCGCTCGACGCGCGGCGGCAGGGTATCGAGACGGTCTACCAGGACCTGGCCGTCGCGCCAGCGCTGGACATCGCCGAAAACCTGTTCCTGGCGCGCGAGCTGCGCCGGCCGGGCATCCTCGGCTCGGTCTTCAAGATGATTGACCGGCGGCGGATGCTGAGCCAGGCGCGCGGGCACATCAACGACCTCAAGATCGGCGTCACGTCGATGAAGCAACCGGTCGAGACGCTCTCTGGCGGCCAGCGGCAGGGCGTCGCGGTGGCCCGCGCGGCGGCGTTCGCCACGCGGCTGGTGATCATGGACGAGCCCACGGCCGCGCTGGGCGTGCGAGAATCCGGCATGGTGCTCGACCTGATCCGGCGCGTTCGCGACCGTGGCATGCCGGTGGTGCTGATCAGCCACCAGATGCCGCACGTGTTCGAGGTGGCCGACCGGATCCACATCATGCGCCTGGGCCGCCGCGTGGCCACGGTCACCCCGGGCTCGCACAGCATGTCCCAGGCCGTGGCCCTGATGACCGGCGCCACCACCACCACCACCACCACGGCGGCCTGACCATGCTGCGCAGCGTCGACCGGATTCTGACCACCCACACCGGCAGTTTGCCGCGGCCGCCCGATCTGGCAGAGATGCTGCTGGCGCGTGACCAGGGGCAGCCCGTGGAGGCGAACGCCTTTCGCGACCGCGTCCGCGCGGCGGTCATCGACGTGGTAGCTCGGCAGGCGAACGCCGGCGTCAACGTGGTCAACGACGGCGAGATGGGCAAGATCGGCTACTCGACGTACGTCAAGGATCGCCTGACCGGCTTCGGCGGGACGAGCGGCAGCCTCCAGCCAGCCGACATGCTCGACTACCCGGCCTACGCCCAGCGCTACTGGGGCGGGCGGGCCGGCCGCTCGACCCCGGCGTGCACCGGGCCGATCAGCGTGCGCGACCAGGCGGCCGTGCAGTCCGACATCGACAACCTGCGGGCCGCCGTGGAGCGCACGCCGCCGGTGGAGGCGTTCATGACCGCCGCCTCGCCAGGCGTCATCTCGCTGTTCCTGCGCAACGAGTACTACCCGACGCACGAGGCGTACCTGGGCGCGCTGGCGGACGCCATGAAGGTGGAGTACGAGGCGATTGCCGGGGCCGGGTTCGTGCTCCAGGTCGATTGCCCCGATCTAGCCATGGGGCGCCACATCCAGTTTGCCGACCTTGACCTGCGGGCGTTCCGACGCAACGCCGCGCTGCACGTCGAGGCGCTGAACCACGCTCTGGCCGGCATCCCGCCCGAGCAGCTGCGGCTGCACCTGTGCTGGGGAAACTACGAGGGCCCGCACCACCGCGACGTGGCTCTGCGGGACATCATGGACATCGTGCTGACGGCCCGACCGAGCGCCATCTCGCTCGAGGCCTGCAACCCGCGCCACGAGCACGAATGGGCCGTGTTCGAGGACGTCAGGCTGGCCGACGGCAAGCTGCTCATCCCCGGCGTCGTCGACTCGACCAACAACTACATCGAGCACCCGGACCTGGTGGCCCAGAGGATCGTGCGCTACGCTGAGCTCGTCGGGCGGGAGAACGTGCTGGCCGGGACGGACTGTGGCTTTGGCACGTTCGTCGGCAGCTCCCAGGTGGACCCGGACATCGCCTGGGCCAAGCTCGGGGCGCTAGCGGAGGGGGCGAAGAGCGCGTCCCGGACCCTCTGGGCGTAGGGCGGGCGGTCTGGAGGAGCGCTCTATTGGCTGGTGGCCGCGCCCACCGGCGAGCGCAGCTGGGCCATCAGCCCGCCGTCGACGTGCAGGATGTGGCCGGTCACGAACCGGGCCGCGTCCGACACCAGGTACAGGACGGCCCACGCCTGGTCCTCCGGGGCACCGCCGCGGCGGAGCGGCAGATCGGCGCCCCGTCCCTCGGGTGGGTCGGTTGTGGTGGCCGCCGGCGCGATGGCGTTGACCCGGATGCCGGACGGGCCGAGGTCAGTGGCCAGCGCGCGCGTCATGGCGTCGAGGCCGCCCTTGGTCACGTCGTAGACGAGGTTGTTGTGGTGGGCGCGTTGGGAGCCTCCTACCGACGTGACGGTGACGATCACCCCGCCGCCGTGGGCAGCCATGAGGCGGGCGGCGCGCAGCGCGCACAGCAGCGGGGCGCGCAGGTTGATGGCCAGGATCTCGTCGACGCGGGCATCGTCGAAGTCCAGGGCCGCGCCGGTCGTGTCGACTAGCGCCGCGCAGTTCACCAGGATGCGCAGGGGACCGGCTGTCCGCTGGGCCTCGGCGAACAGGCGGTCGATGTCGGCGACGCTGGCCATGTCGGCAGTGACCGCGTGGGCCCGGCCACCCTGTCCGACGATCGCGTCCACGACGGCTGCCAGCGGCTCGGCCCGCCGATCGGTGGCCACGACCTGGGCGCCCGACTGGGCCAGAGTGCGCGCCGTGGCGCCGCCAATCGCGCCGCCGGCGCCCGTGACGATGGCCGTGCGTCCCCGCAGGTCAGTGGTGAGCGGCCTCACGCCCCCGCCCGCGCCGTCCACCCGGGTAGGCCTCAGCCTCCGGCGGAGGCGAAGCTGCGGCCGGGCTCGGTCATGGCCGCCGGGTCCAGAATGCGGTCCAGTTCTGCCGGGGACAGGCTGGTCAGCTCGCGGGCCAGCTCACGCACTGTGCGCCCGGACCCGAACGCTTCCTTGGCCAGGGCGGCCGCGGCGTCGTAGCCAATGGCCGGGGCGAGAGCCGTGACCAGCATCAGCCCCTGCTCGATCTGCGCCGGCCCCCTGTCGGTGGCCTTCAGGCCGTCGACCAGCTCGGTGGCGAACGTGCGCGTGGCCGCGGCCAGGTAGTCCACCGACTGGAGCAGATTGCGCACGGCGATGGGCAGCATGACGTTCAGCTCGAAGTTCCCGCTCTGCCCGGCGATGGTGACGCCGAGGTCGTTGCCGATCGCCATGGCGCACACCTGCGTCAGCGCCTCGGCGATCACCGGGTTGACTTTGCCGGGCATGATGGAGCTGCCCGGCTGCACCGCGGGCACCTCGATCTCGCCGATTCCGGCGCGCGGGCCGCTGCCCATCCAGCGGATGTCGTTGGCGATCTTCATCAGGGACACGGCCACCGTGCGGACGGCGCCACTGGTGAAGACGACGGCGTCGATGGTGCTCTGCGCCTGGAAATGGTTCTCAGTCTCACTGACCGGTACGCCGCTCCACTGGCTGACCAGCTGGCACACACGGCGCGGGAACTCCGGGTGCATGTTGATGCCCGTGCCCACCGCGTTGCCGCCGAGGGCGACCTCCTGGAGGTCCTGCTGCGCCCACTGGAGGCGCTGGCGGCCGCGCTGGACCTGCCCCGCGTAGCCCTCGAACTCCTGCCCGAGGCGGATGGGGGTCGCGTCCTGGAGATGGGTGCGGCCGGTCTTGATGACGGGCCAGAACTCCTCGGCTTTCCGCTCGAGCGAGCTCTGGAGCCCGGCGAGCTCCGGCAACAGCTGGTGCTGGATGGCGCCCAACACCGCCAGGTGGATGGCGGTGGGAATCACGTCGTTGGACGACTGGCCCTGGTTGACGTCGTCGTTGGGGTGGACCAGCTTGGAGCCGAAGGCGCCGCCGAGCAGCTCGGTGGCCCGGTTGCCGATGACCTCGTTGGCGTTCATGTTGGTGGAGGTACCGGAGCCCGTCTGGAAGACGTCCAGGACGAACTGGTCGTCGAGCGCGCCGTCGGCGACCTCCTGCGCCGCCTGGGCGATGGCGTCCGCCTTTCGCCGGTCCACGACCCCGAGCTCCCCGTTGACGACCGCCGCCGCCCGCTTGATGGTGCCGAGGGCGTGGATGAAGCGGCGGGTGAAGCGCTCGCCGCTGATCGGGAAGTTCAGGACGGCGCGCTGGGTGGACGCGCCGTAGTAGGCGCCGGCGGGCACCTCGAGGGGGCCCATGGAGTCCTTCTCGACCCGTTGCGGGGGTGTGGATCGCCCGGGCCTGCCAGCGACGCCGTTGGCGTCCGCGGCGTCCGGCGAGTGAGACGACGTCACGAGGTGCGCACCTCCACCCACCATTGTACCGGTGTGCCCGTCGACGACGGCCGCGACGTGCTCGTCAGCGGCACCTGGGCTGCCACGGCTGCGGTACGCTGAGGGGGTGGCTGACGACGCGCAGGACGCGCGCTTCTGGACCGGGCGGGTGCTGCCCGGACGCGAGGCGGAGCACAGCGAGTTCCTCGCCTGGCTGGCGTCGGACGAGGCGCACGAGCTCTTCCGCCGCCGGCGCCTGACGGAGTACCTTCTTGCGGAGCAGGACGGGACAGTGACAGTGGTGTTCCGGGCGCCGCACACGGGCGACCCGCGGATCATGATCGATTTTCTGCGCTACCCCGGCCTGTGGCCCGACTTCTGGCAGTTCGCCGCCGGCGGCGTCTGGGACGACCGGCCCCTGCCGGGGGTCAAAGTGCACTGGAGCCGGAGCCGGCCAGGCGAGCCGAGAGGGTAGCTACGTTATGGACCTCGTGCACTGGGGCCGACCAGGGGAGCAGGCAGGGTAGTCGACGCTATGGACCTCGTGCACTGGGGCCGACCAGGGGAGCAGGCAGGGTAGTCGACGCTATGGACCTCGGCTTGCGCGACCGCGTCGCCATCGTCACCGGCTCGAGCCGCGGCATCGGCCGCTCAACCGCCGTCGCGCTGGCGGACGAAGGGGCGCGGGTCGTGCTCAACGCCCGCGGCGGCGAGGAGCTGGAACAAACCGCGGCCGAGCTGCGCGCCCGTGGGGCAACAGCGCTGGCGGTCGCGGCCGACGTCATGGCGCCCGAGGGCTGCCAGCGGCTGCTCGACGCGACGCTGGCCCACTTCGGGCAGGTGGACATCCTGGTCAACAACGTCGGCGGCGGGCAGGCGGCCGGGCTCGACGCCCCGGACGCCGAGTGGCAGGAGGCCCTGGACTGGACGCTGTGGCCCTCGCTGCGCCTGAGCCGTCTCGTGGTGCCCCACATGCGGCAGCGCGGGCGGGGCGTGGTGGTCATGGTGGCGTCGATCTACGGGCGGGAGTGGGGCGGCCGCGCCGGCTACCAGGTGGCCAAGTCGGCGGAGATCAGCCTGGCCAAAGCGCTGGCCCGGCAGCTGGCGCCGTCTGGCGTGCGCGTCCTGAGCGTCGCGCCCGGCTCGATCCTGTTCCCGGGCGGCTCGTGGGCGCGCCGGCAGGAGGCCGACCCGGCGGCGATGGCCGCGTTCGTGCAGCAGGAGATGCCGCTGGGTCGGTTCGGCCGGCCCGAGGAGGTGGCGGACGTGATCTGCTTCCTGTGCTCGGACCGCGCCAGCCTGGTGACCGGCGCCTGCCTGCCGATCGACGGCTGCCAGGGCCGCTCGTTCTGAGCTGTCAGCCGTCAGCTCCCGGCGAGAAAGCAGACCTACCGCCGGGGAGCCGTAGTACGCTGGACCTAGTCTCTGCCATGGCCCTTGTTACCGCCGACCTCACCGGCCAGCTGATCGCGCTGCGTCGTGACTTCCACCGCGAGCCGGAGATCGCCCACCAGGAGCACCGCACCGCCGGCGCCGTGGCCGAGCGGCTGCGCCAGCTCGCGCTCGACGAGGTACGGACGGCCGTCGGCGGGACCGGCGTCGTCGGTGTCCTCCGCGGCGGCCGGCCGGGGCGAACTGTCCTGCTGCGCGCGGACATCGACGCCCTGCCCCTCACCGAGGAGGACCGCGGGCAGCCGTACCGCTCGCGCCGCGATGGCATGCACCACGCCTGCGGCCACGACGGCCACACGGCCATCCTGCTCACCGTCGCCGAGATCCTGGCCAGCCGCCGGGCCGAGCTGCCGGGCACAGTATCGCTCGTGTTCCAGCCGGCGGAGGAGCGCGTCGGCGGCGCCGAGGGGATGATCCGGGATGGCGTGCTCGAGCCGCGCCCCGACGCCTGTTTCGGCTTGCACCTCTGGAACGGGCTGCCGGTCGGCACGGTGGACGTGAGGGATGGGGCGATCTACGCGAACGCCGATGCCTTCGCCATCGCGCTCACCTCGCGCGGCGGGCACGGCGGCATGCCCGACCAGACGACTGACCCGATCGTGGCGGCCGCGTACCTCGTCACGGCGCTGCAAACGCTCGTCTCGCGCGAGACGTCGCCGTTCGCGTCGGCCGCGCTCACGATCGGGAGTATCCACGGCGGCACGGCGTCCAACATCATCCCCAGCCGGGTCGAGCTCCAGGGCACAGTGCGCACGTTGGACGACGACCATCGCCAGCGTTTGTTGCAGCGGATTGGAGCGCTGGTCGACGGCGTCGGCAGCCTGATGCGGGTGGGCGCCGAGATGCAGCTGACCGATGGCTGCCCGGCCTGCGTCAACGACCCGGCCATGAGCGCGCTGGTGCGCCGGACGGCGGCCCGCGTGCTGGGCGGCGCTGCCGTGTCCGAGCGGACCCGGACGTGCGGCGCCGACGACATGGCGCTCTTCCTGCGGGCGACCCCGGGCTGCTACTTCTTCGTCGGCTCGGCCAACGGCGCCCGCGGCCTCGACAGCCCGCACCACAGCCCCGCCTTCGACTTCGACGAGCGCGCCCTGGAGATCGGCGCCGAGCTGCTCGCCCAGGTGGCGCTCGACTACCTGGCGGAGGCCCGGTAACAGGCCGGGGCCATGTCGACAGTGGACCGCGAGCTGCCCCTGTTCCCGCTCAAGCGGGTGGTGCTCTTTCCGGGTATGCTGCTGCCCCTGCACATCTTCGAGGAGCGCTACAAGATGATGATCGCCTCCTGCCAGGTGTCGGAGGCGCCATTCGGCGTGCTCCTGATCCGGTCGGGCGAGGAGGTCGGGCCAGCGGCGACGCCGGCGCGGATCGGCTGCACTGCCCGCCTGACGCGGGTGGACCGCTTCCCCGACGGCACGATGGATATCCTCGCGGTCGGCCAGCACCGCTTCACCCTGCGCGAGACGCCGCGGCTGGCCGCGGACGGCTACCTTGTGGCCCAGGCCCGGATCACGACCGACGAGGAGTCGGCCAGCCAGGTCCCGGCCCAGCTGGCCGCCGCCGTCGCGGCCGAGTTCCGCACCTACTGGGCCGCCGTGACCGAGCGGCGGCGCCGCGGCGGCGCCAGCCCGGGCGAGATCGAGCTGCCGGGCGCCCCGGTGGCCCTGTCCTTCCACGTCGCCGCCGGCATCAGGGTCGACCCGCTCGAGCAGCAGCAGCTGCTCGGCATCGACGACGTCACGGCCCGGCTCGAGCGGGAGCTCCAACTCCTGCGCCGCGAGAATCGCCCCGCCAGGATGATCGGGCCGTTCTCAGTCAACTGAGCCCCGAAGCCGACGCCGGACCGAGACCGAGGTAGTCGCCTGCCGACTGGCCACGTCCTCGTTCTGCGACCCGGCGCCCTGGGCGATGCGCTTCTCGCCGTGCCGGCGCTGCGTCTCCTACGGTCGACCCTGCCGGCTAGCCGCCTGACGCTCGCCAGCCACGGCGCGGCCGCCCACCTGCTCCAGGAGAGTGGTGAAGTAGACGAGGGGTTCTCTTTCGATGATGCGTCGCTGACGTGGCTGTGGGGCGGCGGCCCGCCACCGCCACTCCCTCTCCCTTTCGCTGGCGCGGCCCACGTGGTGGCCTGGGTAGCCGACGCCGACCGGCGCCTGGCGCGGCGGCTGCGCGAGGCTGGCGCGGCGAGCGTCCTGGTAGCGCCGTCGCGACCGCCGGATCTCGACCGCCACTGCGCCGCGCACCTGGCCGAGTCGTTGATGCCGCTCACGGGCCCGCGCCGGCCGCTCGACTGCCGACCGTTGCGGCTCCGGCCGGAGCGCGCGGACGAGCTGCTTGTGCACCCGGGCAGCGGCGCGGCGCGCAAGAATTGGCCGGCGGCCCGGTTCGCGGCCGTCGTCGCCGCGCTGGCCGCGCGGGGAGCGCCGGTCCGGCTCGTGGTGGGCGAAGCGGACGGGGACGCCGCGGCAGCCCTGGAGAGCGCGCTGGGGCGCCCCTTGGCGCGCCTGGAGCGACAGTCCCTGGGGCAGCTGGCCGCGGCGCTGGCCGGCTGCCGTGCGTACCTGGGCAACGACTCTGGGGTCTCACACCTGGCGGGCCTGGTCGGCGCGCGGACCGTGGCGCTGTTCGGCCCAACGCCGCCGCTGGTGTGGCGACCCCTGGGACCGCGCGTGACGGCGCTGCCCTTCACGGCGTCCGACCAGCAGGTCGTCGCCGCCCTGCTCTAAATTTAGCTCTAGGCGCTAGCGCGGCTTGGGCGTCGGCTGGGGCTGGGGGGCCGCGGTGGGCTTCGCTGCCGGGGCCTGGGGTTTCGTCGCCGGCTGGGGTTGTGGCGGCGGCGCTGGCGCTGGCGCTGGAGTTGCCGCCGGGGCGGGGGGCGCCGCCGGCTTCGGCGCCGCGGTCGGCTGCGGCCCTGCTGGTGGCGCCTGTGGCTGCGATTGAGGCGGCGGCTGGGCCGGCTGTCCCGTGTCGGCCGGGACCGCCGACGGAGCCGCTGTCGCCACCGGCGCGGGCTTCGGTGGCACCGGGCCGGCCGTGACCGGACCCTTCGGCGCGTGCTCCACCATGAACAGGTCGTTGCGGCACAGCGGGGCGCCCGGTCGCATGCGGGTGTCGCCGCACACCTGCCCCTCGACGAGCCCCTCCGGCCGCTTGAAGTCCTCGACCGGCAGATGCAGAGCGTCGAACGACGCCTTCATCGCTTCGGGCCAGATCTTGCCCGCCGTCATCGAGCTGAGCACTTCCCGCATCGGGTGGCCATCGGTATTGCCGACCCAGACCACGATGGCGAGGTTCGGCGTGTAGCCGTCGGTCCAGGTGTCGCGGTAGTTGTCGGTCGTGCCGGTCTTCGACGCGGCCGGACGGTCCTTGAGCACCAGCGGCGTGTTCGGACCGTAGGTGAACAGCTTCGCCGCGGGATCCGAGAGCGTGTTGGTGATCATGTACGCCGCCCGCGGGTCGAGCACCGGGTCCCCCTGCGGCACCTTGTAGTCCTCCAGGATCATGCCGTCGGCGTCCACGATGCGGGTCACCGCCACCAGCGGGATGCGCAGCCCGTTGTTCGCCAGCGTGGCGTACACCTCGGCCATGTCGACCGGGCGGATCTCGGCGCCGCCGAGCGTCAAGCTCAGACCGATGGTCTTGTCCGAGCCCGGGCCCCAGGTCGTGATGCCCATCTGCGTCGCCACGTCGACCACGTTCGGCACGCCGACGAAGTCCAGCGTCTTGACGGCCGGGATGTTCAGCGAGTTGCCCAGGGCGCTGCGCACCGTGGTCGGGCCGTGGAACGTGTTGTCGAAGTTGACCGGGCACCACTGGTGCGTCGGCGTGTCCTTCCAGCATGTGGGGACGTCGTCGATCGGCGTGCCGGGCGCCCAGCCGGCGAGGAACGAGGCCGAGTAGATCACCGGCTTGATGGACGAGCCGGGCTGGCGCTCGCTGCGCAGCACGTCGACCTGGCCCTCGATCGACTCGTCGTTGTAGTCCATGCTGCCCTGGTAGCCGAGGATCTCGCCGGTCTTCGGGTTCACGGCGATAAGCGCGGCGTTGTTGCCGCCGTGGTCCACGATGTTCTGCCGCGCGTCCCGCAACACCTGCAGCATGCGCTCGCTGTAGTCCAGGTCCAGCGAGGTGTAGATCTTCAGCCCGCCCTGGTACAGCGTCTTGGCCCCGTACTTCTGCTCCACCAGGTCGCGCACGTACATCACCCAGTGCGGCGCCTTGAGCTCCACCTGGCGCTCCTTGAGGACGAGCTTATCCTGGTACGCGTCGCGGGCCTGCTGGTCCGTGATGAAGCCGTGCCTGGCCATCTGGTCCAGGACGTACGCCTGCCGCTCCTTCGTCTGGAGCGGGATGCCGTCCGACGTGCGCGCCACCTCGTCGGTGCGCGTCGGGTCGTACTCCGAGGGCGACTGCACCAGGCCGGCGACGAGCGCCGCCTCCGCGAGCGAGAGGTCGCGGGCGTGCTTGTCGAAGTAGTCCTGGCTCGCCGCCTCCACGCCGTAGCTGTTGTTCCCGTAGTACACCTCGTTGAGGTACATCTCGAGGATCTGGTCCTTGGACAGCTTCTCGTCCAGCTGGTACGCCAGGATGATCTCGCGCAGCTTGCGGGTGATCGTCACCTGCTGCCGCTCCGCCGGGCTCAGGACGACGCCGCGGACGAGCTGCTGCGTGATGGTCGACGCCCCGGTGCGGCTCTCGCCGCTGCCGGTCAGGAACGCCGAGCGCAGGGTGGCGCGGAGGTCGACGCCGCGGTGCTGGTAGAAGAAGGCGTCTTCGGCCGCCAGCGTCGCGTCGATGAGGTTCTGCGAGATCTCGCTCAGCGGGACGACTGTCCGCCTGCCACCCTGGGGGTCGTAGAGCTCCCAGAGCAGCTGCCCTTTGCGGTCGAAGATCTGCGCCGTCTTGAAGCTCGTATGCTCGTTGATCGAGCTGAGCGACGGCAGGTCCCTGGTGAGCATGGCGTAGGCGGTCGCCGTCGTCTGGACCGTCAGGAGCACGAACGCCAGGCTCGTCACCAGGAAGCCGACCAGCAGGGTGGCGGCGACCACGACGGCGGTACGTGCGCGGCTGGGCCTGCTGCTCTGGCGGCGCTTGTCGCGCGTCGTCTTCAGCCGGTACAGCCGCTGGAGGTGGCTGGCGCTGAGCGAGGCGCCGTGGGAGGTGTACGGCCGCTGCCCGCCGCCACCGTGAGTGCCATGACCGTTCAGCATCTCAGAATCTCAGCATCGTTCTGGTGCCACGCGCTCTGAGCGCGTAGCGCGAACAGAGGCAAGGGCCTGAGCAGGTGGAGCTCAGCTGATCAGAATGGAGCAAGACTAAGACCACCTGCTCAGGACTATGCCACACCGGTCAGCCAGGCGCGGCTTGGACGCGCAGCGTTCGCTCGCCGGCGTAGCGCACCAGGCCGGGCGGCCCGTTGGGGATCTTGCGCACCTGGCGGCGCTCGACGTAGTCGACGTCGACGGCGCCGGCGGCGCGGCCGGCGGAGTGCCAGGCGGCGAGCGCGGCGGCCCGGGCCAGTGTCTCGTTGGGCGGCTCGCCGGCGGCGCCGCCGGCGCGGCGCAGGATGACGTGGGCGCCGGGGATGCCGCGGGCGTGGAGCCAGTAGTCGCGGGGCTGGGCCAGCCCGAACGTGACTGCCACGTTGCCCGCGGCGCTGCCCCCGACGAGGACTTCCCAGCTATCGCCGAGGGGCACGCGGCGGTAGGGGCCAGCGGCGGCCGCGCCGTCGGAGCGGGAGCGGGAGACAGAGCTGGCGCCGGCCCGGGCCCCCCTGTCGGGCCGCGGCTCCACCGCCCGCGCCCCGACCCCCGCCGCCACCTCGCGCCGCAGCGCCCGCACCGCGTCCATCCCGTCCGCCACGTCGACCAGGGCGCTCAGCTGTTGGAGGTACGCCTCCTTCTGGCGCGCCTCCTCCAGTAGCGGCGGCACCCGCTCCGTCGCCTCGCGCGCCTTGCGGTAGCGCGCGAAGTACTGCTGCGCGTTCTCCACCGCCGACAGGGACGGGTCCAACGGGACCGGCTGGCCGTCTACCTCCACCTCCGCCGCCCCCTCCGTGATCCGCCACGCCTCCGCCAGAATGCCTTCGCCGGCGCGCCGCAACGGGGCTCCGTTCTGCTCGCCGGCGAGCCGCTGCTGGTCGAGCGCGCGGATACGGCGCTCGGTCTGGCCCAGCGCCCGTTCGAGGGGTTTGGCCAGCGCCCGCTTTTCGGCGACCAGCGGGTCGCGCCCCCGGCCGGCGCCTGTGGCGCCCTGGCGCTCCTGGTAGCCCGCGATGGCCGCGCTCATCGACAGCGCCATCTCGAGCGTCGCGCCATCGGCGGCCAGGTGGTCCAGGCGGTAGGCGGCGTAGGCGAGCGCCTCATCGCCGCGCACGGCCAGGGTCGGCTGCCACAGGTGAGTACGGAGCGGCGCGAACAGGCCCGCGGCCGCCTCGGCCACTCGCTGCCAGTCGACCGGGGCCAGGGGCCCGTCGGCCTGGCCGGTGGCGCGGAATGCCAGCTCCCGGCTGGCGAGCGGCGACAGGCCGGCCACCGTGTCGCGCAGGTAGCGAGCCAGGGCGCCGCCGTGGCCCCGGGCGCCGTCGGCCAGGGCACCGGGGCTCAGCCCGGTCGGGTCCAGCCGCGCCTGCCCCGGGGGCGGCCTGTACGGCAGGTGCGGCAGGATCGGCCGCGTCGGGTTGCGGCTCGGCGGCGTCCGCCGCACCGCGTCCAGGATCGTGCCGTCGCCAAGCACCAGCAGCAGATTGCCCCATCTCCCCATCGCTTCTACAATGAGGCGGACGTCGTAGTGACGGCCCGCGTCGTCTCGCTGGTCACACTCCACCTCGAGGACGCGCTCGAGCGGGAGCTGCCGAATGGAGCTTATGCGCGCATTGCGGAGGTGTTTCCGAGCAACCAGCGCGAAGGGCGTGTCCCGCTCGAGCCCGCGCGCCGGTAGACGCGGCAGCCGCTGCACCCGGCCGGTCTCCGGGTGCGCCGAGAGGACTACCTCGGTGCGCCCAGCCCCGGGCGCAAAGACCTCGAGCCCCAGGCTCAGCTCGTCCGGGAACGCCAGCTTCTGAATGCGGCCGTCCACCAGCAGCGGCTCCAGCTCGTCGCGGACGGCCGCCAGGGCCAGCGTGTCGAAGGTCATGCGCCCGTGACGGACATGGTACGGGCGGCGGCGCACTGATGGAGCGCGGCGTGGCGGAGCGCCCGGGGGCTGGGCTGCACGAGCGCCTCGATCCAGGTCCGGGCCAGGCCCCGGCCAGTGGCCTCGTGTTCGTCCTGTCGGGGCCGTCCGGAGTCGGCAAGTCGACCCTGATCGACGCCCTCAAGCGCGACGGCTTCCCCATCACGCACTGCGTCACCGCCACCACGCGGCCGCGCCGCGCCGGCGAGGAGCACGGTGTGCACTACTTCTTCCTGACCGAAGACGAGTACGACGGCCTCCTGGCAGCCGACCGGTTCCTGGAGCACGCGGTCGTTCACAACCTGTACCGCTACGGCATCCCGCTGGAGTCGGTGCAGGCGGGGCTGCGGCTCGGTCGGGACGTCATCATGGCGCCGGACGTGCAGGGCGCCCGCACAGTCAGGCGCAGCCTGCCCAACGCCATCTCCATCTTCCTGCTGCCGCCGTCGCTCGACGAGCTGCCGCCACGCCTGGCGGCCCGCGGCACCGAGACGGTCGAGGAGCGGCGGATCCGCTTCGAGACGGCCCAGCGCGAGATCCAGCTGGTGGACGAGTACGACTACGTGGTGGTGAACCACAAGGACCGCCTGGCCGAAGCGCTCGCGGACGTCAAGGCGATCATCACCGCCGAGCGGCTGCGCGTGCACCCGCGCAGGGTCGTGCTCGCCGAATGACGGGGGCGCGCCGCGGCCAAGCGCGGAGCGCGGACACCGGGACCACCGGGCAGTGGTGAATCGGCGTGTCCTGGTGCTCGGCGGGGCGCGATCGGGCAAGAGCTCGTTCGCGGAAGGGCTGGCGGCCGCCATCGGCGGGCCCGTCCTCTACGTTGCCACCGCTACCGCGCTGGACGACGAGATGGCCGAGCGCATTCGCCAGCACCAGGCCCAGCGCCCAAAGGAGTGGCGCACGCTGGAGGAGCCGGTCGACGTCGCGGCAGCGGTCGCCGGTGGCCTCGGCGACGCCCGCACGGTGCTGGTCGAGGATCTCACGCTGCTGTTGTCCAACCTGATGGTCGGGCCGGACCACGACAGCGCCCCGGACGCCGCCGCGGCCGGGGCCGCCGAGCAGCGGGCCTGCCAGGAGCTGGACGCGCTGCTGCGGCTGCCCGCCCACCTGATCCTGGTATCCAACGAGGTTGGCCTGGGGCTCGTGCCGGCCTACCCCGTGGGGCGCGCGTTCCGCGATGCTCTTGGCCGCCTCAACCAGCGGGCCGCGGCGCGCGCGGCCGAGGTGTACTTCCTGCTGGCCGGGTTGCCGGTCTCTTTGAAGTCGTAAAGCCGTAGGTGGCTAAAGCCGTGGGCCGCGACGCCAGGCCGGGTGGGAAAGCCGGGCGAGTGGGGTGCGGGGTGACAGCTGACATGCCGGCCGCGACGGGGCGCTGCTAAAATCGAGCCGTCCATGTTGAGCGACGGTCTCGCGAAGCGGCCCGCGTGGGGCGGGTGGTTTCACCGTGGGCCATGGACGTCGGTCGCGGGCTTCCTTCAACCCCCCCGGAGATAACAGTGGTGAGCGCCGTCCTCGTCCTGAACCAGAACTACGAGCCGCTGAATGTGTGCAACGCTCGTAGGGCCCTGGTCCTGGTGGACGGCGGCAAGGCGGAGGTCCTGGAGCACGGGGACGGCCCCATTCGAACCCCGAGCCGGCTGTTCCCGCGGCCGTCCGTCATCCGGCTGGTCTACCTGATCAAGCGCCCACGGCCGCGGGTGCGGCTGACGCGGCGCGAGATCTTCATCCGCGACCACAACACCTGCCAGTACTGCGGCGTCCGGAGCCGCGATCTGACGCTGGACCACGTCGTGCCGCGGCACCGGGGCGGCCGGCACAGCTGGGACAACCTGGTGAGCGCGTGCCGGTCGTGCAACCACCGCAAGGGCGGCCGCACCCCGGAGGAGGCGCGCATGCAGCTGCGCCGAGCCCCGAGCGAGCCGAGGGCGACGAGCTTCTACCTGTTCCACCAGTACCTGGAGAGCGAGCGCTTCCAGGGCTGGCACAAGTTCATGCCCGAGTGGGAGCGCAAGGCGTAGGCGAGCTATCAGCTGACGGCTCGTAAGCTAGACCGCGAAGAAGAGGTGTCTGAGCTGCGCCTCGTGGATCGACCGCGTCATCGCCACGACCTCGTCGCCCGGCTGGAGAACCGTCGCGCCGTTCGGGAAGAACGCGTTGCCGGTGCGGATGACGACGGCCACTGTGCTGTCCGGTGGCAGCGGCAGGTCCCGCAGCGGCAGCCCAATGGCGCGGCTCTCGGGGGCCAGCATGGCCTCGACCACCTCCACGTCCGTGTTGCGCAGGCGCAGCAGCGGCACCAGATTGACGTGCGGCAGCTCCTGCGCCAGCACCGACAACATCACCTGGGTCCCGTTGACGGTGGCGTCGATGCCGAGCATCCGGAAGATGCCCTCGTTGCGGGGGTCGTTGATGCGCGCCACTGTCCGACGGGCGCCGAAGCGCTTCTTGGCCACCTGGCAGATCACCAGGTTGTCCTCGTCGTCGCCGGTCACGGCGACCACGACGTCGGCCCGCTCGGCGCCGGCGTCGCGCAGCGTGGTGGCTTCGTCGGCGTTGCCGCGCAGGATGACGTTGCCCAGATCGTTGGCGATGACCTCGGCGCGGTCGGCCCTGTTCTCGATGACGAGCACCTCGTGGCTTTGCCCGATGAGCTCGCGCGCCAGGTAGAAGCCGACCTTCCCACCGCCGGCAATGATGGCGTACATCGGTGCTCCTTCAAGGTTCAGAGAGATCAGAGATCAGAGATCAGAGGTCAGAGATGAGGGCTGGGAGGCTAGACGCCGGCGACGGCATCGGCGGGCTGGCCTGTCAGCTCCTGGTAAAAGCGGTTGGCGCCGAGGATGGTTGGGCTGATGGCGTTGAGCCCGAGGGTGGCGAAGGTGTCGGCGCGCAGCGGGTCGTAGATGCGGGTGACCACTGTCTTCACTTTGAAGACGTGCTGCGCCACCTGGCTGGCCATGATGTTCCGGTTGTCGCCCTGGGTGGCGGCAACGAAGGCGTCGGCGCGCTCCACGCCGGCCCGGCGCAGCACCTCCTGGTCGATGCCGTTGCCGATCATCGTGTTGCCCCTGAACTCCGAGCCAAGCCGGGCGAAGGCGCTGGGGTTCGTGTCCATGATGGTGACGTCGTGGCCGGCGGCCTCCATCATGCCCGCCAGGCGGGCGCCCACTCGTCCACAGCCCATAATGATCACGAACATCGCGATGCCGCTCCCTGTGCCTGTGCCTGTCGCCGTCGTCTGTCGCGCGCCTGCCTGGTCCGCGCCAGGCGCTCAGCGGCCGCGTTCACCGGCCGCGCGCTCCGTGGGGGACGTGGCGGCCACGCTGGGTGCCGCGCGCGTCAGCCACACGCGGCACGGCGCGTTCCTGAGCACGTAGTGGGCCGTCTGGCCCAGGTCGAACTCGCCGAACTTCCGCTTGTAGCCGATCCCCACCACGATGAGGTCCGCCTGCCGTTCGACCGCCTCGTCCACGATCGCCGTCCCGACGTCGCGCGCTTGCAGGATCTCCCCGCGCAGGGTGATCGACAGGGTGGCCGCGACCCTCTCGGCGTGCGCCAGGACGCTGTCGCCCTTGGCCGCCTCCGGGGGCAGGTCCACATCAAGGGGCAGGGTGCGCTTCACCTGGATGACGTAGATGGCGAAGACCTCGGCCTTGTTGCGGCGGGCGACCTCACAGGCGAGGCCGATTGCCTCGTCGTCGGTCGGCTCGCCGCTCACCGGGACGAGGATGCGACTGCTTCGGATCACGCGCGCCCGTCCCGGGCGAGGGTGCGGCGGAGGGAGCGCGGCGCGGGACCGCGCGGGCAGGACCAGGCAGGTAGCGAAGGCGGCACCATGATGGCGCGTCGCGGCCGGACGGCCGCATCTCTAACGCCAAAGCCGATTGTAGGCAGAAGGTCCGGTGAAAGCAACGGACCTTCTGCGCCTTTACCTGCCGGTCAGGCGGGCCACGTGCAGCAGCCCGATGATCGTGTAGGGGTGGACGATGGTCCCGTCGGTCGCGGCCGCCACCGCCTCGGCGAGCGGCACGGCGCGGCTGACCATGTCCGCCTCCGAGCCTTCGCGCGTATGGCCGGTGGGCGCTGGCGCGAGGTCGCGGGCGAGGTAGAGCGAGATGCGCGTGCTGACCGTGGCGCCGCCAAAGCCCTGGTGCAGCAGCTCCCACCGGGCCGCCTGGAGGCCGACCTCCTCGGCCAGCTCGCGCTGGGCAGCATGCAGCGGGTCCTCGTCGGGCTGGCAGTGGCCGGCGGGGATCTCCCACGAGTTGCGCCGCCACGGGTAGCGCCACTGGCGCACGAGATGGACCTGGCCATCGTGCGTGAGCGGCACGGCGGCGACGACGGGCCACCGGCCCTCGACGTAGCTGTAGGTGCCTGGGGCGCCGTCGGGCTGGACGACGGCATCCTCGCGGACACGCAGGCGGCCGTCGTCGAAGACGACGGAGCTGGTGATGGTGCGCCAGGGGTTGGGTCCAGAAAGGTCGAGCATCAGACGAGCTATCAGCTATCAGCTATCAGCTATCAGCTAGAGAAGCGTACTGCCGTGTCGGACCCAGGCGCAGTCGGCCATGCTTCCTCCTCCGTGCTGACGGCTGACGGCTCGTTAGTCGATTGCTACACTACATGATGCCGGCCGCTGGTTCTTCCAACATGCGAGTTCGCCCGCTCCGCCTCCTGGACCTGGTGCCGCTTGCGTCGTTTCTCCGGCGCGGGGGGACCAGCGAGCTCACCGCCCACACCTGGCCGGGCGTCGAGCCGGACAGCGGGCCTGTTCCGTACGCCAGCCTCCTGGCCGGGGCCATCGCCCGGGGGTCGCGCGGCCGGCGCGCCTGGGTAGCCCGGGATGCGCGCGGCCTGGCCGGGTTGGCCGTCGCCCGGCCCCGCGCCGGTGGGCTCGCCTGGGACGCCGAGCACGTGTACCTCGCCGAGGGCGAGGACGACCTCGCCTGCGCCCTGCTGGACGAGGCGGTCGCCGCCGCCGGCGCCCACGGCGCCCGCAGGGTGTTCCTCACCACACCGGAGCGCGGCGCCGCTGGCGACCTCGTGCGCCGCGCCGCCTTCGACCGCTTTTCGCAGCTGGCGCTCTACGTCCTGCCCCCCGGCTTCCGCGTGGAGCGGACTGACCTGTTCGAGGCGCGGCCTCGGCTGCGCGCCGACGAGCAGCCGCTGTTCCAGCTCTTCACCGCGGCGGTGCCGGCCGGCGTGAGGGCCGCCGAGGCGCTGACGCCCGAGGAGTGGGCCGGCCTCTACACCGGCGCCCGGCCGTGGCGCCCTAGCCTGACGGGGACGCGCCAGCAGTTCGTCTGGGAGCTTGGTGCCAGCCTGGTTGGCTGGATGGAGGTCACCTTTGGACAACGCAGTCAGTTCGTGGAGCTGCTGGTGCATCCGCGGTACGAGGACGCGGCGGACCGCCTCGTCCGCTGGGCGCTGCTCCAGGTGAGCCCGAAGGCGCCCGTGTACCTGGCGGTGCGCGAGTACCAGCTCGCCCTGGCGAGCGCCGTCGACCGCGCCGGCTTCCGCGAGGCGGGCCGCTACACCCTGTTCGTCAAGATGCTGGCGGTGCGTGTCCGCGAGCCGCGCCTCGTCCCGGCCGGCGTCGCCGGCGCCTGAACCGCGCCACTCACTCTCACCCTGCCCCCCAGGGCACAACGGAATGACCGCATGAGTCTGCCGCCCCAGATGAATGAGCTGCCGAACGCCTCCGCGCCGCGGAGCCTGGTCCCCGACCAGGGCGTCACCGACGACCTGGACCAGCTCCTGGAAGTCCTGCCGCCGCACATCTGCGACCCCCTCGAGGACCTGCCCGAGCGCCGCGACCTGCTCGAGGTGGTCCTGGACCTGGGGCGCGAGCCCGAGGCGCGCTTGCCCGGGCGCGAGGTGCTGCTGTCTACCCACGCCGTCACCGAGGAGGACATCGACTACGTGGTGCAGCGTATCGGCGCCTTCGGCGACGACAACCGCGCCGGCATCGAGCGCACCCTGCACCGCATCTCCGCCATCCGCAACCGTGAGGGCCACATCGTCGGCATCACCTGCCGCGTCGGCCGCGCCGTCTTCGGCACCATCACCATCATCAGGGACATCGTGGAGTCCGGCCGCAGCATCCTCATGATGGGGCGGCCCGGCGTCGGCAAGACCACCCTCCTGCGCGAGGCGGCGCGCGTTCTCGCCGACGACCTCCGCAAGCGCGTCATGATCGTCGACACCTCCAACGAGATCGGCGGCGACGGCGACATCCCGCACCCCGCCGTGGGCCGGGCGCGCCGCATGCAGGTGCCGACGCCCTCGGCGCAGCACGCGGTCATGATCGAGGCCGTCGAGAACCACATGCCCGAGGTGATCGTCATCGACGAGATCGGCACCGAGCTCGAGGCGGCCGCGGCGCGCACCATCGCCGAGCGGGGCGTCCAGCTGGTGGCGACCGCCCACGGCAACACGCTCGAGAACCTGATGCTGAACCCCACGCTGTCCGATCTCGTCGGCGGCATCCAGAGCGTCACGCTGGGCGACGAGGAGGCGCGCCGCCGCGGGACCCAGAAGTCGGTCCTGGAGCGCAAGGCTCCGCCCACCTTCGACACGGTCGTCGAGATCCAGAACTGGAACCACGTGGCCGTGCACGAAAACGTCGCCGACGTCGTGGACGCGATCTTGCGCATCCAGCCAGTCCTGCCCACCGTGCGCCGGCGCGGCCCGGACGGCGAGGTGGTGATCGAGGAGCCGCTGATCCCCCAGGGCCACGCGGCCGGCATGCCGGGCGGCGATCGCCCGGTCTTCGGCGGGGCGCGGGCGCGGCCGCGCGGCGTGCAGGACGAGTTCGGCTTCGAGGAGCGGCGCCAGACGCCGGCGATCGACCGCCGCGCGCCGCCCCTGGACGCCACGCCGGACACCCCGAGCCGCAACGGGCGCCGGCTCGTCAGAATCTACCCCTTCGGCGTCAACCGCTCGCGCCTCGAGGCGCAGATCCACAGCCTGGGGCTGCCGGCCGCCGTCGTCGGCAGCCAGCGGGACGCCGACGTCGTGCTCACGGTGCGCAACTACTACCGACGCAAGCCGCAGGCTCTGCGCGATGCCGAGGCCGGTGGGGTGCCTGTCCACGTGCTGCGCTCGAACGCCGGCGGCCTGATCGAGGAGGCGCTGCTCCGCATCGCCCACCTGGACCAGGCGCCCGTGGTGAACGGCGCCCAGAGCGCCCTGCGCGAGACGGAGGAGGCGATAAGCCAGGTGCTCGAGACGTCGGCGCCCGTCGAGCTGTCCCCGCAGAGCGCGTACATCCGCCGGCTCCAGCACCAGATGGTGGAACAGGCCAGCCTGGCCTCGCGCAGCACCGGCACCGAGCCCTACCGACGGGTCCGCATCTCGAAGGCGGACTGACCACTCCGGCAGAGGGAGCCTCGCGCTATCACCTTCATCGTGTTTGAGGGCCCGGAAGGCTCCGGCAAGTCGACGCAGGCCCACCTGTTGGTGGACCGGCTGTGTCGGCTTGGTCGCCGCGTCGCCGCGACCCGTGAGCCGGGCGGGACGCCGCTGGGCGACCAGCTGCGTCAGCTGCTACTGTCGCGGAACGACCTGGGGCTGGCGCCGCGCGCCGAGGCGCTCATGATGTGCGCGGCGCGGGCGCAGCTGGTGGAGACGGTGATCCGGCCGGCGCTCGCCCGTGGCGAGACTGTCGTGTGCGACCGCTTCGGCGACTCGACGCTGGCCTACCAGGGGTACGGACGGGGGCTGGAGCTGGAGGCGCTGGGCTCGGTGGTCGACTTCGCGACCGGCGGCCTGCGGCCCGACCTGGTGGTGCTGCTGGACGTCCCGGTGGCCGAGGGCCTGGCGCGCAAGCGCGCGCAGGACGCGACGGCGCCGGCTCTAGCCTGGAACCGCTTCGAAGCAGCGGGCGCCGGCTTCCACGAACGGGTTTGGCGCGGCTACCATGCGCTGGCCGCGACCGAGCCGGGTCGGTGGCTCCGCCTGGACGCCCGCGAGCGTCCCGCGGAGCTTGCCGAGAAGATCTGGGAGCGAGTTGCCGAACTGGTAGGCCCGCTATGAAGCTGGTTGTCGCCATCGTGCAATCCGAGGATGCCGGCGGGCTCCTCACACAGCTGGCAAACCGCGGATTCCGCGCCACCCGCATCAAGACGGCGGGCGGGTTCCTGCGGGAGGCGAACGCGACGGTCCTTGTGGGGGTCGAGGACCCGGAGGTGGACGCGGTGGTCCACACGATCCGGGAGAGCTGCACGACGCGCCAGCAGCAGATCACCGCGATCCCGGCGGTGATGGAGCCCGGCGAGTTCTTCCTACCCTACCCGGTCGAGGTCGAGGTCGGTGGCGCCACCATCTTCGTCCTGGACGTGGACCGCTTCGAGCGCGTCTAAGCTCCCTCGTCGGGGCCTGATCGTCGACCCGCTCGTCCTGAGCTAGTCGAAAGACGAAGCATGACAACCTGTCGTGCTTCGCATGGACAGCCCTGTCGAGTCTATGGCCGGCCGTTGACGAGCTCCGGACAGATCGTACGTCTCGCACGCGCTTGACAGGCATGTGACCAGGTCGTACGGTCTTGTAGCGGCTGCTTGGCAGCACTACCATCGAAAGTTGCGGGCCGCTCACAGGAGGCGGGACGCTTTCTAAGCTCGCGGCAACACTCGCATCGATTTCAATCCTCGGGTGGCTCAGGCCACCCGCTACCTCTCTTCACTGTAGCCGGCCGGGGCTTGAGGGTCGGGAATCTGGAATGAAAAGGTGGGCATCGCGCCCGCCAGGGGGAGACAAAATGGAGCGCCGACAGCGCGACGCGGTCACGCGACAGTCCATTAGTGGGGCTGGACCCGGGTGAACGTTCCAGGTCTGCCCCGAGGAGGGGCGCTGGTGGCGCATACCCCGAACGACTCGGGAGCCTGGCATCTTCTCGAAGAGCACCTACGTGGAACTGCTGAACGGGCGCGCTCCTTCGCCGGTGGCATGGGCCAAGAAGCCGCGTCGCTGGCGTACCAGGCGGGCCTCTGGCACGACATCGGGAAGGCGCACTCAACATTCCAGCGCTACCTCCAGGACCAGGCGCGCGGGTTAGGCAGGAAAGGCTCGGGTGGGGACCACAAGGGAGCCGGTGCCATGCAGATCGTCCCAGTCTGCGACTGGCTGCCGTTCCTCATCGTCGGCCACCACGGCGGACTGCCCGCGGGGTCCGAGCTCAAAGGGAAGCTGCACGAGTGGGGTCAACCGGAGTCCCACGTCCACGAGGCGCTTGCGCCAGCCTTCGCCGGACTGTCCCCCGCCGTGCTGGCTTCGCCCGGAAGCCTGCCACTCCCCTTATGGGTGCGGTCTTCACATGAGATCGAGTTCTTCGTGCGGATGCTTTTCTCGTGCTTGGTGGACGCCGACTTCCTGGACACGGAGGCCCACTTCGACTCGGACAAGACGGACCGACGCGGGGACGTTGTCATGGACTTGCGCCCGCTGTGGGACCGGTACGCCGCCCACCAGGAGGCGCTCATCGTTAGCGCCCGTGGCACGTCCCCCGTCAATGTGGTCCGCGAGCAGATCTACTGGCGAGCGTTGGAAGTCGCCCGGGAGTCGCCTGGACTCTTCCGCCTGACCGTGCCGACCGGCGGCGGGAAGACGCTGGCGGGCCTGGGGTTCGCTCTCCGCCACGCCTTGGAGCACGGCCAGCGCCGGGTGATTTTTGCCGTGCCGTACACAAGCATCACCGAGCAGACAGCGGCGGTCTACCGGGGAATCTTCGGCGCGGACAGCGGGGTCGTGCTGGAGCATCACAGCGCCGTGGCCGCGCGCGATTCGGACGAGATGCCCGACGCGACGGAGCTCTGGCGGCGCCTGGCGAGCGAGAACTGGGACGCGCCAGTGGTCGTGACAACCACGGTGCAGCTCTTCGAGAGCCTCCTTGGCAGAGGCACCGGCGCGTGCCGGAAGCTCCACAACGTCGCCAACTCGGTGGTTGTGTTGGACGAGGCGCAGACGCTCCCGCCCCACCTGCTCACGCCCCTGCTCGACGTGCTGCGCGAGCTGGTCGCCAACTACCGGGTGTCGGTGGTCATCTGCACGGCCACGCAGCCGGCGTTCGAGGCGGTGCCCGGCTTCAGCGGATTTGCCGCGGGCGCACGCGAGATCGCTCCCAACCCGCCTGAGCTGTTCGCGCAGTTGAAGCGCGTCCGTTACACCTGGCCCGCCGAGGGCGAGAAGATGTCCTGGGAAGAGGTGGCCGGCCGCCTGCGCGCTTCCCCGCGGGCGCTCGCCATCCTCAACACGAAGAGGGACGCGATGGCGCTTCTCGATGCGCTGGCCGATCCCGAGGCCCTGCATCTGTCTACCCTGCTGTGCGGCAAGCACCGCCAGTCGGTGCTGGAGACGGTCCGTGCGCGCCTGGCAGACGGACTGCCGTGCCGCTTGGTGGCCACCCAGGTGGTTGAGGCGGGAGTGGACCTCGACTTCCCGCTCGTGTTGCGCGCCTTCGGTCCGCTGGCGTCCGTCGTTCAGGCGGCCGGTCGCTGCAACCGGGAGGGCCGCTTGCCGGCCAAGGGCGAGGTGGTGATCTTCGATCCGCTGGAGGGTGGACTACCACCTGGCGACTACCGCAAGGCGTCTCAGAATGCTGCTGCCTTGCTTGCCCTCCTGGGACGGGACATGGACGTCGATGATCCAGCCACGGTCAAGCGGTTCTTCCAGGCATTCTACGGCACGGTGAGCTCGGACAGGAACGGCGTCCAGGCGGTACGCGCTGCGCTCGACTACCCCGAGACCGCGCGCTTGGCGCGCCTCATCGACGACGACGGCGTGTCGGTGGTGGTGCCTTACCGTGGGCTGGACGGGGAGGACGGGACCGTGGACGAGCTGCTGGAGCGCGTGCGGCGCGTGCGCCGCGGCCCACACGGGGCGCGCCCGCTCCTGCGGGCGCTGCAACCGTACATCGTCGCCGTCAGACGTCGCCAGGCGATGTCGTTCGAGGAGGATCTCTTGATGCAGGAATTGTCTCCGGGGTTGGGCGTGTACGAGTGGCTTGGCGCCTACGACGGTCGTGTGCGCGGGCTGCGGGCGGAGTCACGCCTGGACCCTGAGAGTCTAGTGATCTAGGGGAGGTGCAGTAGGCCGTGGCCTTGATGGTGAAAGTGTGGGGCGAGAACGCGTGCTTCACCCGTCCAGAGCTGAAGGTGGAGCGGGTCACCTACCCGGTGATGACGCCGTCCGCGGCGCGCGGGGTGCTGGAGGCGATCTTCTGGAAGCCGGAGTGCGCCTGGCGCGTACGCGAGGTCCAGGTGCTGCGGCCCATCAAGTACGTCTCATTGGTTCGGAACGAGATCAACAACCGCCAGTCCGAACGGTCGGCCCTGGAGTGGGCTAGGAGCGGCCGCGGCGGCTACGACACTACGAGCGACCGCGCGCAGCGCCACACGCTGGCGCTGCGCGACGTGGCGTACCTCATCAAAGCCGACGTGGTGCTGCGCGGCCAACCCGACGCCGACGCCGCGAAGTACCGGGACCAGTTCCGTCGCCGGCTGGAGCGCGGCCAGAGTTTCGCCACGCCCTACCTGGGTACGCGTGAGTTCGCCGCCTTCTTCGCCCCACCGGACGGCTCCGAGCAGCCCATCGACCGAACGGAGGGGCTTGGTCGGATGCTGTTCGACCTCACCTTTCCCCCAAAGGAAGCCATTGGTACGGCCGCGACGCCACTCTTCTTCGACGCTCACCTACAGGGAGGCGTCTTGCACGTGCCGCCTGGCCTGTACACGGAGCGAGATCGGCAACCCATTGGAGGAGCAGGACCATGCTGCTGACGGCGCTGAAGGAGTACGCCGACACGCTGCCGCGCACGCCGGCCATGTACGCCGAGCAGCCGATCCGGTACGTAGTGGAGCTGCGGGGCGACGGAACACCACTCGGCACGGTGACAGACCTTGCGACGAGCACAAAAGGGCGCGAGGCACGCGGGACGCTCCACCTGGCACCGACGTTGGTACGGACGGTGGGCATCAAGCCGAAACTCCTCATGGACAACGCCGAGTACGTGTTGGGCCTGGGGCGAGAGGGTGGCTCGGCAGCAAAGGTCGCGCAGCGCCACCAAGCGTTCCTGGATCTCACCCGTCGTTGTGCGGAGACGACGGCGGAGCCGGCGGTCGAGGCGGTCCTGCGATTCCTGGAAGGGCCGCACAAGGCGATGCTCCCGTTGCCCGATGCCTTCGACCCGAGCGCCAGCGTCACATTCCGCGTCGACCTGGACGTGTACCCCATCGACTTGCCTGCCGTTCAAGGGTTCTGGGCCCGCGCGAACGGGGCGGATGATGGCGGAGACGGCGCCACCAGCGAAGGAAAGGTCGAGACCAGTCGGCCGTTCCCCTGTCTCCTGTGTGGTCGGCTGCGGCCGGCGTTGCGGCGCATGCCGTACAAGGTGAAGAACATCCCCGGCGGCCAGACGTCCGGCACGTCGCTCATCTCGGCGAACGCCAACGCTTTCGAGTCCTACGGCTTGGAGGAGTCGCTGATTGCCCCATTGTGCCAGGCGTGCGCCGAAGGTCTTCACAAGGGCCTCAACGCGCTCATCGAGGGCGCCTCCACCCACCTGCGGCGCGATCCCTTGCAGTACGTGTTCTGGACGCGCGGGGCGGCAGAGCTGCCGGTGCTCTCGTTTCTGAATGACCCACGGCCGGACGAGGTAAAAGAGCTTCTGCGCACGCCGGATACGGCGCGGGTCGGCAGTGTGAGAGCGCCGGACGCGGGCCACTTCTACGCCGCGTCGCTCGCTGGCAGTGGCGGCCGTGTGGCGGTGCGTGACTGGCTGGACATCACGGTGCCGGAAGCGCAAGCCAACCTGGGGCGCTTTTTCCAATTGCAGGCGATCGTCGATCTTTACCATGCGCCGGAGCTGTTGCCGCCACTCGCAGTGTGGCAGCTTGGCGGCGCAACGGTGCGCGATCCGCGCCGGGACAATCCGCCGCCGTCCGTCCTGCGCTCGTTGTACCGGACGGCTCTTTCGGGCGACCCACTACCGATGGACGTCCTGTTTGCCGTGGTGCGCCGCCTGAGAGCGGAGCAGTCAGTCACACCAGCCCGTGCGGCGCTCATCAAGCTCGTCCTGCTCTCTCAGCCCACGAGCGCCTGGAAGGAGGACCAGATGGCTGGTCTCGACAAAGACGAGCGACGTCCCGCCTACTTGTGCGGGCGTCTGTTGGCCGTCCTGGAGAGCATCCAGCGCCAGGCCATCGGCGACGTCAACGCCACAATCGTCGACCGTTTCTACGGCTCCGCGTCGAGTACGCCCATTGCTGTGTTCCCGCGGCTCGTGCGCGGCGCCCAGCCGCATCTGGCTCGGTTGCGCCGCGACCGCATGGGCGCCTACGTCAACCGCCAGAACGAGCTGCAAGAGATCCTGGCCGGCCTGCCGGAGGGCAAGGGGGGTCCCGCCTACCCGACGATGCTCACCCTGGAGCAGCAGGGCCTGTTTTCTCTGGGCTACTACCACCAGCGCGCTTTCCGCGGTCCACTCAGGGCTGGTGAGCCACTGTCAGGCGACAGCGCTCCTGCTTCTACTGATCCAATTCTCGACAATTCCATGCCTACGCAGGAAGGACTGCTCTCATGGCCACAATGACCGCTGCGCCCGCCGCCAACCTGGTCAACGATGCCGCTCGCCGCCATGACTTCGTGCTGCTCTTCGACGTCCAGGATGGGAATCCCAACGGCGACCCGGACGCGGGCAATATGCCCCGCCTGGACCCGGAGACCATGCAGGGGCTGGTGACCGACGTGAGTCTGAAGCGCAAACTGCGTGACTGGGTGGACCTGGCGCGTGGAGGCGAGGAGCGCTTCAAGATCTACGTGCAGAACAAAGGCGTGGCCCTCAACGACCTCCACCAGCGAGCCTACACCGCTTTAGGGTTGAAGTCGACGGGCTCGAGGCAGGTACGCGGGGACGTGGATCACGCGCGCCAGTGGATGTGCCAGAACTTTTACGATATCCGGACATTCGGCGCCGTGATGAGCACCGGCGTGAACGCGGGCCAGGTGCGTGGGCCGGTGCAGCTGACCTTCGCCCGCTCCATCGACCCGATCGTGCCGCTCGACCTCAGCATCACCCGCGTCGCAATTACCGATCCGAAGGCCGCGCAGGTTGTGGAAGGAGATGAGGGGAAGAGTACGGGCGGCAAGCTGACAGAGATCGGCAAGAAGACGTTGGTGCCCTATGGCCTGTACAAGAGCTACGGATTTGTGAGTCCTTCCTTCGCCAGGCAGACGGGCTTTTCTGACGAGGATCTGACCCTCCTCTGGCAGGGACTCCAGCAGATGTGGGACCTCGACCACTCGTCGAGCCGCGGGTTGCTCTCATGCCGGGGGTTGTACGTGTTCACTCATGAGGACCGCCTCGGCAACGCTCCAGCCCACGTCCTGCTCGAGCGGGTGCGGGCCCGGCGTAAGAACGTCGAGCGGCCGGCGCGGACGTTCGCGGACTACGAGGTCACCGTGGACGACACAGCGCTGCCCATGGGCGTCACCCTCACGCGACTCGTCGGCTGAGATCAATGGACAACCCTGGGAGAGGCGAGCTGGAGCCTGTCGCCATCTCCGCGCTGGAGCATTGGAGCTACTGCCCGCGGCAGTGCGGCCTGATTCACCTGGAGCAAACATTCGACGAGAACTACTACACGATCAAAGGTCACCTGGCGCATGACCGCGTGGACGCGGGTGTGGCCAGCACCGAGCACAGCACTCGCATTGCGCGCAATGTATCGGTGTGGAGCGAGCGACTCGGGCTGCAAGGTAAGGTGGACACACTCGAGTTCCGCGGCGGGGTTCCCTATCCCGTGGAGTACAAGAGCGGGGCGCAGCGGACCTGGGAGTACGAGGCAATCCAACTCTGCGCGCAGGCGCTGTGTTTGGAAGAGATGCTGGGCATCCCAGTCCCCACGGGCGCCATTTCTTACCTCGCCTCTAAACGGCGACGCGAGGTCCACTTCGCGCCGTCACTGCGGCTAGCCGTCGAAACCATGACGGTGGCAGTGCGCCAGATGCTCGCCAGGCAGCGTCTGCCGCCCGCCGTGCAGGACGCGCGGTGCCGCCACTGCTCTTTGCGTGAATCCTGCCTACCCGCGGTGCTCGTCAACCCGCGGCGGGTCCGTCTCCAAGCGGCCGCCGTCTTCGACCCTGCGCTCTCGGACGCGGAGCCCTGAATCGTGCTGGAGCTGCTCAATACGCTGTATGTGACGACGCAGGGCGCCTACATTCATCTCGACCACGACACCCTCCGTATCGAGATCGAGCGGGAGACGCGAATGCGAGTCCCGCTCATCCATTTGGGGGGCGTCGTGTGCTTCGGCGACGTGCTCATCAGCCCCGCGCTCATCCATCGCTGCTCTGATGACGGGCGGTTCCTGGTGTGGCTCACGCGACACGGCAGGTACAAGGGCCGCATGGAGGGTCGCTGCAATGGGAACGTGCTCTTGCGGCGGGCGCAGCACCTGGCGCTGTCCTCACCGACAGTGCCGTTGGTGATCGCGTCCGCCACTGTGGCGGCTAAGGTGCAGAATGCTCGGCAGGTGCTGCTCCGCGCGGCTCGCGAGGTGGGTGGTGGAGTCGATGAGGCGGAGCTCCGCCTGGCGGGCGACATGCTCGTGCTCGCGTTGGCGCGGGTCCAACGGGCGGGCACGCTGGACGAGCTACGCGGGGTGGAGGGCGACGCGGCGCGCACCTATTTCAGTGCTTTTGACGCCATGGTGCGCGTCGACCGCGAGTCGTTCGCGTTGGACGGTCGCTCGCGGCGGCCGCCGCGCAACCCCATGAACGCGCTTCTCTCGCTGCTGTACGCTCTGCTCAGGGCCGATTGTGAGGCGGCGCTGCAGGGGGTGGGGTTGGATCCGCAAGTGGGGTACCTGCACGCGCTCCGACCGGGGCGGCCGGCGCTGGCGCTGGATCTTATGGAGGAGCTTCGCGCACCAGTGGCGGATCGCCTGGCGCTATCCCTGGTGAACCGCCGTCAAGTCCGCGAGGCCGACTTCGTAGACCTTCCGGGTGGAGCGGTCCACCTGACGGACGACGGACGCAGGCGGGTGATCGCTGCGTACCAGGAGCGGAAGCAGGAGGAGGTGCCCCACCGGCTGCTGGGGCGAAAGGCGCCACTGGGGCTCGTCCCCCATATCCAGGCGCGGCTCCTGGCACGGAACTTACGAGGCGATCTCGAGGCGTACGTCCCGTACGTACACCGTTGAGGCTCACGGGAGGACACACGTGGAGGTGGTGGTGGCCTACGATGTGTCGACGGAGACGGCTGCCGGTCGGCGTCGGCTGCGGCGCGTGGCGGACAGCTGCCAGGCGTACGGCCAACGGGTCCAAAAGTCGGTCTTCGAATGCTCCCTAACGCCAGTGCAGCTCTTGCAGCTCGAGCAGCGCCTGCTGCGATACATCGATCAGACAGAAGACCGACTTCGGATCTACCGCCTGCTGGAGCCCCGCGAGCAATTCACCCGAGTTTACGGATTGAACACGGACGTAGACTTCAGCGCGCCCCTGGTGGTGTGACAAGCCTGCTGCGCACGACTGGCGCGAGTCGCGCGGACCAGAAGCACCGCGTCCAGCACCAAGCGGTCCGCGCACACCCGCGACCAAAGTAGGGCATCCAGGGCTGACAGGACCTTGACGTTCACGTGGCTGCCGGTGGGCCGCCGGCTACGGGTGGGGCAGAACATCGTGAGAATGGTCCACAACCGCCCTTCGCGCTCGTACCCGCACCCTTCACAACTCAAGAAGCCCGGCCACATTGACTGCTATCACCCATTTCTATACCATAGGAGCCGTTGCAGCCGGTTGATAGACCGGCTGAGGATTGAAACACGGTCCACATGGCGCGGACACCTGAGCCGAGGTGTTGCAGCCGGTTGATAGACCGGCTGAGGATTGAAACTCTATCTGGATGGGCTCGCCGTTTGGGCCACTCAGTTGCAGCCGGTTGATAGACCGGCTGAGGATTGAAACAATCTCTAGATAGGTCAGTGCGTCCCAGTCAGGCAGTTGCAGCCGGTTGATAGACCGGCTGAGGATTGAAACCAGGGCGGCTACCAGCCATCCAACTCCAATAGCCGGAAATGTTGCAGCCGGTTGATAGACCGGCTGGGGATTGAAACGATCAGGACCTCGTCTCCGAAACGCAGGTCGACGTCGCGGGTGGGCCGATGCGCCCAGCCGTAGCGCAGCTAAATGCTTGCGGCGTGAAAAACAGGCGTGCGAAGCCCGACCTTGAACTCAAATCGAGCCCGCTTCATGCCGACTGAATTAGCGGTTTGCACTTAGAGCGCGAAGCCTCCCTTGAGCACCCAAGCCGGTTCGCCGCTCAGGCGTGCCAGGAGACGCTCGAACGCGACCCGTTGCTGGAGCCGCTGCGGAGAAGTGCGCTCCTGCAGCGCCCGGTTCCGGAGGCGCGCCAGGAGCTTCTGGCGGAACGCTTCCGGGCTCGCGGTCCGCTCAGGCCGCGGCACGCGCTGCCTCTATCACGGGGAGCGCGAGTCGTCGGCCGCGATAGTGCGGCCTGAGCGCCAACTCCTCGATCTGCGACCACGTTGCCAGACCGCGCCTGGTGGCTTGTCCACCGGCGCGCGCGATCTGCTCCGGGTCCGCACCATCAGCCGCCGCGTCGACGATGGCGCGCGCCGCGGTCGTGGTGGTGACCCCCTCGTAGGTTGCTCTGTCAGACTCGGGAAGAGGCACGCGGTGAACGACGTAGGGTCCCGAGGCACGACGGAAGTTGAGCGGCACGGTTAGATGGACTCTGGCTGGCAGCACGTCGCTCAGCCTATACAGCGCCAGCGCGCTGTCGTGTGACACGGTGCCTCGAAAGTTCGACCACACCCAGGCGAGCAGCAGCTCGTCGTGCGGCGCGGTGGGTGAGACGGCGAGCCGATAGACGCCGGGGTAGACGCGCTCGAATCGGCCCGAACTGCGGTGGTGACGCAGCAGCTGGTCGGTGAAGGCGTGAGCCAGCGCGTCCGCGCGATCGAAATAGCCGCCGCGCTGCAGGGCGAGCGACTCGAGACCGTGCAGATCTGGCTCAGTCGACATGACATCGGAATTATGGCGGAAACCTAAAGCGAAATTGTAGATTTTTGCCACAACATGCGCTTCCGGCCACCTACGCCCGCGCCCTCCTCTCTGCGTGATGCTGGCGTACCTCGAAGGCTGCGAGCCGCTGGAGGAGGCGTCTGGCTGTCTGGCTCTGGGTTGCAGCTCGGCAGCGGGTTGGCTGGGGATGTGCACGCGCCTGGGTGCGCGGCCTACTATCCGTGGTCGTGCGCGCGCTGCTGCTGGGGGTTCTTCTGCTCGTGGCGAGCGGCTGCCGGGCGGCGGGGGGCGATCTTCTCAGCGTGGATGCCGCGGCACCGCCGGCGCCGTCGCCCGCCATGCGCCAGACCGCTAACCACCTCGACATCCATTACCGCCTGGCGGCTCCGGCGCGTATGTCCAGCCGCGTCCAGGCGCCCGACGGGCGCCAGTGGGTGGTCTACGACGGGCAGCCCCGGCCCACCGCGGGCGAGTACGTCCTGGCCCTCGACGGCACCGTCGTCGGCCCTACGCCTGAGGAACGGCGCGTCCTGCCCGCCGGCGAGTACCAGGTCGTCTTGCAGGCCGAGGCCGGTGGTGTCACCCAGCAGGCCACCGTCCGGTACACCGTCGCCGCCTCCGATACCGCCGCGCCCGAGATCGAGAACCTGACGCTGCTGCCTGACCAGATTTCGCCGAACTTCGATGCCGTCGACGACGTGAGCCTGGTGACCTACCGGCTCACCAAGACGGCACGGGTGGCCGCGTTTGTCGACCGGGTGGGCGCCGAGGCCGGGGCGCAGCGCCGTGTCTGGATGGGCGAGGAGACGAAGACCGAGGCTGGCGAGCAGACCATGCAGTGGGACGGCGTGGTCAACAGCCAGCCGCTGCCGGCTGGCCAGTACGAGTTCGGGATCCGCGCCGAGGACGCCGCCGGCAACGTGACAGAGGCGCGGCGCCCGGTGACGATCGTCGACCCGGGCGTTCCGGACGCGGCCATCGTCTCCGCCCGCATCTGGCCACGGCAGATCATCCGCGGTGGCCAGGTCTGCGCCGACCTCACTGTCAAGAACAGCGGCGCCACCGTGCTGCGGACCCAGGGGCCCGACCCCGGCTACGTGTACAACTCGTTCGACATCTTCTCCGCCATCGCGGGTCGGCAGTTCGTCGACAAGGCGGGCTTCTGGCGGGTTGGTCTGGCCTGGTCTGGCTCGCCCGACCCCGCCGGCGCCACCTACCCCTACCGCTGGGGCTTCGGCCACGACCTCCAGCCGGGCGAGGAGGTGACCGTCAGGGGCTGCGTGCAGGTCGACGACCAGCAGACGAAGATGAACTTCTTCGCCGGGCTCGTCCAGGAGAAGGTGGCCATCAGAGACCGCGGTGTGGGGCTCACGCCCGTCGTGATCTCGCCCTGAGCCGCCAGGTCGCGGGCGCCCGCATGCTGACTCTGGCGACGTCCGTCCTCATCGTGTCCTACAACACGCGAGAGCTGCTGGTCGCTACCCTGGCGGCGCTCGACCGGGAGCCGGACGTGCAGGTGGTGGTGGTGGACAACGCGTCGTCCGACGGCAGCCCGGACGCCGTCGGCGACCGGTTCCCGCGCGTGCGTCTCATCCGGTCGGAGCGCAACCTCGGGTTTGCCGCCGGCGTCAACCGGGCGGCCCGCGAGGCAAGCGGGGATGTCCTGCTGCTGCTCAACCCCGACGCGCTCCTGCCCCCGGAGGGACTTCGGCGCCTGGTGGACTTCCTGGCCTGCCACGAGCGCGCGGCCGCCGTGGGCGCCGCGCTGACCTACGGCGACGATCGGCCCCAGGATAGCGCCTTCCGGTTCCCGGGCCTGGCGCAGCTGCTCCTGGACCTGTTCCCGATCCGCCGCCTGGCGCGCTCGCGGCTCAATGGGCGCGTCCACACCAGCGACGCGCCCGTCCGGGTGGATCACCCGCTCGGCGCGTGCATGGCGATCCGCCGTGCCGCCTGGGTGGACGTCGGGCCGCTGGACGAGGGCTACTTCATGTACGTCGAGGAGGTCGACTGGTGTCGCCGGGCGCGGCGGCGCGGCTGGGAGGTGTGGCACGAGCCGCGGGCGGTAGCCGTCCACCACGGCGGCATGGCCACCCGCCAGCGGGCCGACGCCATGTACGTCCAGCTCTGGCGCAGCCGTCTGCGCTACTACCAGCGCTTCCACGGGCCCGGCTACAACCGGGCTGTCCGGGCGCTGGTGCGACTCGGCATGGCGGCCGAGCGGCGGCGCGCCGTCCGCGGCGGCGCCGCACCGGGCCGGCTGCGGGCCATTGCCCAGGTCCGTCGGCTTTCCGGGTGACCGGGTGACCGGGTGACCGGGCGCCGCCCCCGCCTCGCCGCGGCCGTCATCGCGCGCGACGAGGAAGCGATGATCGGCGCCTGCCTCGACTCCGTGGCCTGGGCGGACGAGCGGCTGGTCCTGGTCGACGCCGCCACTGGTGACGCCACCCGGGAGGTGAGCCGCCGCCACGGCGCGCGCGTCGAAGAGCGGCGCTTCGACGACTTCGCCGGCCAGAGGCAGGCGGCCCTCGGCCTCGCGGACGGGGACTGGGTGCTGTTCGTGGACGCCGACGAGCGGGTGACCGCGGCGTTGCGCGACGAGATCCTCGCCACGATTGGTGATCCGGGCGAGCGCGTCGGCTTCTGGATCCCGCGCCACAACTACATGGTGGGCCGGCTGGTGCGCGGCGGTGGCTGGTTCCCGGACGAGCAGCTGCGCCTGCTCAAGCGGGGCGCTGTCCGGTTCGACCCGGCGCGCCTCGTCCACGAGCGGGCGCTGCTCGACGGTCCCGCCGGCCACCTGAGGCAGCCGTTCGAGCACCTGAGCCATGCTAGCCTGGCCGAGTTCGTCCGCAAGCAGGAGCAGTACTGCCAGCTCGATGCCCGCCGCTGGCTGGCGACGTTCGGGCGGCCGCGCCGGCGCGCTGTGCTTGGCCAGCCAGCGCGCGAGCTGTGGCGGCGCTACGTGCGGCTCCAGGGCTACCGCGAGGGGCTGCTCGGCCTCCAGCTCAGCGTCGTGCTCGCCTGGTACGCGGGCAAGAGCGTCTGGCTCGCGCGGCGCCTCAGCCGTCCGCCTGCGCCGCCTGCCGGAGCCCGTCCACTGTCGTGATGGCGCGCACGCGCAGGAGGAACGCGCCGAGCGTCGGGGAGCGACGCCGCAGCTGGCGCAGCAGGTCCGCGATCGGGTTGGTCGGCGACGCGGCGAAGCCCTCGGCGTAGCTGCCGTAGAAGGCGAAGTAGGCCTGGTTCAGCTTGCGGATCGCGTAGCCGTGCCCCCGCAGCTCGTCCCGCCGTCCGGTGAAGTAGGCCTCGGCCGCGTCGATCCGCCCCTGGGCGAGGAGGCGCTCCCCCTCCTGCCGCGTCTCGCGCATGAAGGAGCGGAAGTCGAAGGGGCGGCGGCCGCTCGGCGCTGGGGGTGCCGCGGGCGCGGGCGCCCCCAGCCCGAGGTCGGCCTGGACCTGGGCGCCGATCTCCTGGCCGACGAGGTCGGCCGTCGTCTCGTTGATCTCGCGTGTCTCCTGGAGGCGCCAGTACCCGGCGCCGAGCGGGTAGAAGAACAGGTACTGGTGCAGCCACTCGTGCGCCGCCGACGACAGCACGCGGTCCGGCGCAGCCTCGTCCAGCACCATGGCCGGGTAGGTGGCCAGGCCGCCGATCGGGGCGACGAGCGACGACACTCCTGTGCTGTCGGCTGACGCTTCCAGGCGCTCCTGGGACGCGCCGTCGAGCGCTGGGGTCAGGATGATCGACTGGACCACGCGAATCTCCGACCGCGGCGAAATGACCAGCACATTGGGCGGCGCTGTCAGGGCCAGGACGACAGGTGGGAATGGCCGGCCGCCCAGCGGCTCCTGCTGGCGGACCACCCCCGCCCGCGCGTACGCGGCCGCCACGGCCCGCTCGAGGGCGGCCTCGGCCGCCGGTCGCAGGCGCGCGTGGTCCGCGCCGGTGGCCTGGAAGTAGCTCTGGACGGTGGCAGCGTCCTCCGGGCGGGGCGCGTTTGGGGTGACGAGGCCGGCCCAGATGCGGTCCAGGCGCTGGGCCACGTTGAGGGCCTCCCAGTCGACCAGGCGGAACGCGGCCGGCGCGGCCAGGTCGGCGATCCGCTCCTCCGTGGATGGCGCCGTCCCGGCGAGCCAGGGGACCAGGGTGAGGAGGGCGGGCAGCCAGCGGAGCCACGACCACACGCGTACCGCCACGGCGCCCCGGCCGGGGCGCACGCGTACCACGTCCACGGGCTCAGCGTAACTGATAGGCCGCCCGTACTATCCCTCGTGTGGCGCGGGAGGATGCTGGCGGCGGCCTGGTCGCCGCTGCGCGGCGGGGCGACGTGGCGGCATTCAACGCGCTCGTTCAGCAGCACCAGCGGCAGGTCTACAACCTGTGCTACCGCACGCTCGGCAACGCCGAGGACGCCGCCGACGCGACCCAGGAGGCCTTTTTCCGCGCCTACCGGGGGATCGGCAGCTTCCGCGGGGAGCCCGACGGGTTCCGCGGCTGGCTGCTGCGCATCGCCGTCAACGCCTGCTACGACGACCTGCGCCGCCACAAGCGGCGGCCGACGGCCAGCCTTGACGAGCCTCTCCCGGGCACGGAGCTGCCGAGTGGCGAGGGCCTGCCCGACCCTCAGGCCGGGCCGGAGCAGCGAGCTCTGGCGGCGGAGACGAGCCGCTCCATCGAGGCTGCTCTGGCGCGACTGTCGGTCGAGCAGCGGCTGGCCGTGGTGTTGTGCGACGTCCAGGGCTTGAGCTACGAGGAGGCCGCGCGCGCCATGGGCGTGGAGCTGGGCACCGTGCGGAGCCGCTTGAGTCGAGGCCGGGCCGCGCTCCGCGAGTCGCTGGCCGCGACGGGGGAACTCCCGGCCGCGGTTCGTCGTCAAGAGTAAGAGTAAGAGTAGGGACCGGACGAAAGAGGAAAGAGAAAGGAGAAGCGGTCGAACCGTCAGCATGCACCTCTCCGACGAGACCCTGTCGACACTCGTGGACGGCCAGCTAGCGGCGGCCGAGCAGTCCGCTGCCCAGGCCCATCTGGCCGGCTGCGCCGCGTGCGCACAGAGGCTGGCGGAGCTCGAGGCGGTGGTCCGGCTGCTGCGGGCGCTGCCGCAGGTGGAGCCGTCGCGGGAGTTCGTGCTCGGGCCGCGCCGGCTGGCCGCGGAGCCGCGGTTGCGGCAACTGGCGGCGTGGTACGGCGCGAGCCGCGCGTTCGGGGCCGCGGCCGCGGCGCTGTTCCTGGTGCTGGTGGCGGCCAACATCTACGTCGGCGCCACCGTGGGCACGGAAAGCTCCCGGGTGGCGGAGCGGAGAACGGCGGCGTTGGCCGCCCCGACCGCCGCTCCGGCGGCTCGGCCGGCCGCGTCGCCGGTCAGCGCCGCGGCGCCCGCCTCCGCCGTCGGCGCCAGCGCTGCCGGCCAGGCCCCGCCGGCGCCGACCACTGGCGTCGCTGCCCCCGCCCCCCCGGCGCCAGCCACGGCGGCTCCGGCCCCACCGCTGCCGCCCGAGCCGGGCGACGTTCGAGCGCCACTGCGGCTCGCGGCCGCCGCCCTCGGCGGGCTGGCCCTCCTGGGTCTGCTCGTGGCGCTGGTGTCCCGCCGCCGCCTGCGACGCGCGCAGGCCATTCAGACGTTTCTACCTAACGATACAGAGGAGAACTTTCATGCCTAGCAGGATCAGCATCGAGCACCCTGTCTCCCGGACGCTGGCCGTCGTCGCCGGGCTCGCCGTCCTGGTAGCGGTCGCCACGGTGGCAGCACCTCTGGGGGCGGCGCAGAGTGTGCCGATTGGGAATTCTGTCCCACAGGCGGGTATCGCCGTCGTCGGCGAAGGCATCGTCCTGGCCCAACCGAACACCGCCCAGGTCACTCTCGGCGTCGAGGTCACCGACGCGTCGCTGGCCAACGCCCAGGCGCAGTCCAGCCAGCGCATGGACGCGGTCGTGCAGAAGCTCAAGGCGGCCGGCATCGCCGACGCCGACATCCGCACCGTCAGCTATTCGGTCAACCCGCAATATGACCAGCAGGGGAGCCTGCGCGGCTACCAGATCCAGAACCTGGTGCAGGTCAAGACGACCAATGTGGCTGGTCTGGGGCGGCTGCTGGACGATACCGTCTCGGCGGGCGCCTCGCGCATCTACGGGATCAGCTTCCAATCGGACAATATGTCGGGATTGAAGGACCAGGCGCGTGACCAGGCCATGCAGAACGCGCGCGCCAAGGCCGAGCAGCTGGCTCGCGACGCCGGCGTTGGGCTAGGCCGGGCCACCCTGATCGAAGATACCGACACGGGCGGCGTCACCCCTGTCCGCGCTCAGCCGGCGGCGCTGGCCGCCCCGGCCGCGGATAGGCCGCCGACGCCCATCCAGAGCGGCGAGCTGCAGGTCCGCAGCACGGTGCGGGTGGTCTGGGCGATTCAGTGACCACCGCCCGTCGGAGGTAAGCCGGTCGTCCAGGCGGGCGGAGTCGCCGGGTCGGGCGTGCCGACCAGCACGCGGAGCGCCCCAGGGACCACCTCCAGGCGCACCGGCGTCGACCGGATGACCGTGCCGTCGGCGTGCACGGGCAGCGGCCGGCGCCGGCTGCGCGTGGCGATCGTGATGCGTCGGGCGCGAAACGTCTGGGCCTCGCGCGGTGGCGGCAGCCGGCGGCCGCCCGCCACCAGCGCCAGGTGGAACAGCGCCCGCAGCACCCCCGCGCCGCGGAACACTACGACGTCCAATTGGCCATCGTCGACGAGAGCGTTCGGCGCAAGCGCGTAGGCGGCGCCCACGAACGGGCCGTTGGCGACGGTCACCATGGGCGTCCGCACCATGAACTGCCGGCCGTCGGCCTCGATCACCACGCGCGGGGTCCCCAGCCCGCGCAGGAAGCGGATGGCGTTCTGGAAAACCTTTGACGGCGCCGCTCCGCTGTCCAGGCGGTCGAAGTACCTGAAGAGGCCCGCGACCAGGCCGACGCCGCAGGCCTCGAGAAAGTAGCGGTCGGCCACCCTGCCGACGTCCATGGCGAGGACCGCGCCGCTGGCGATCGTCGCCGCTGCTCCGGGGAGGTCTCGGGGTATCGCCAGCGTTCGCGCGGTGTTCATGACGCTGCCCGACGGGATGATCCCCATGACGACGTCGGTGTTGACCAGGGCGGCGCCAACCTCGGCGACCGTTCCGTCACCGCCGGCGGCGATGACCAGCCCGCGCCGCTCGGCTACGGCCTGGCGCGCGAGCTCGGTGGCGTGGCCCGGCCGCTCCGTCGGCCGCGGCTCGAACGGGATGCCCGCCTGGTGGAGCGCCGTCATCACCTGCTCCGGCCCGGCGGAGTTCGTGCTGATGCCTAGCTTGTAGCCGGCGTGCGGGTTGAAGATGAGGGTGGCGGGCGGGTCGAGGGTCCGCACGTCGAGGCGGCTCGGCGGTGGGCTACTGGTGGCCAACGACGTCCGCCCTCGGCAGTTGTAGCAGCAGCAGGTCCAGCGCCAGGCGGGCGTTGACGTTGGCCTCGAGGTCCTCCAGGGTGCGCCGCACCGTCCGCTGGGCCGCCCTGGCGGCGGCCAGCGAGACGTGGCGCGCGGCCGCCTGCACCGCTGAGCGCTCGGCCGGATCGATGTGGACCACGCGCGTCTCCAGGCTGAGCTGGGTGAGGATGACGTCGCGCCACCACGCCAGCCAGGTGCGCAGGAGCGAGCGCAGCCGATCCGGCTGGCTGGGCCAGCGCTCGGCGAGCGCCCGGGCGCGCACCAGCCGGTCGAGCCGGCCGGCGCCGAGGGCCTCGTGCAGGGCGCGCACCTCGTCGCTGCGCCGCTCCAGCACGGCGGCGTCGCGGCCCGCCGCCAGCGCCCAGCCAGGGCTTCCGCCCGAGAGCGCGGCGATCTGCGCCGCCCGCGCCGCGAGCACCCCGTCGGCGTCTTCCAGCGCCCGCGCGATCTCCTCGCGCGGCACCGGCCGCAATCGGACCTCCTGGCAGCGCGACAGGACAGTTGGCAGAACAGCGCCGCGGTCGCTGGCCGTCAGGATGAAGTGCACGAACCGCGTCGGCTCCTCGATCGTCTTCAGGAGGCGGTTCGCCGCGTCTTCCGAGAGATCCTCGGCGTTGACCACCAGGTACACCTTCTTGCGACCATCGACAGGCCGCAGCTGCGCGTCCGATTGGATCCACGCCACGTTGTCCCGATAGGGCCGGGGCGGCCCGGCGGGCGTCGGGTCGCGCATGAGGATAACCTTCCGCTCCGGGGCGCGCTGGACGACGCGCACGTCTGGATGGACGCCACGATCGATCAGGCGGCACTGCCGACACACGCCGCAGGGGCGCGCCGCGACGTCGTCCACCAGGCAGTTCAAGGCCTTTGCCAGCTCGAGGGCCAGCGTCCGTCGGCCAGAGCCGCGCGGGCCCGTCACCAGGTAGGCGTGGGAGACGCGATCAGCCGCGAGGCTGTGGCGCAGCAGCGCGATTGCCTCCCCGTGGCCGACGATGCGCCACGCGCTCACCGGCTGGGGGTGGCTAGCGGGCCGGGCGAGCGCACTGCCCGGGGGGCCTGGAGGCAGCCGGACAGGTGTGGCAGCATGGCAAGATTACTGCAACAATCGTACCCAAAGTCTGGCGGGCAGACCCGGATGGCGCTCGATCCGGCGCAGCGAAGGCGGCAAAGTGGGTGGCGGCTCGGCTGCTGCGGCTAGACTCTCGTGGACCTCCCGGGACAATGCAAGAAGCGCTGGCGCGCCCAGGCGCCGCAAAGCTGGCCCCCTCGACAGAGCCCGCCTGGAGTGGCGGCTGGGTGCAGGCGCTCTTCGGCCTGCCGCTCTTCCTGAAGGTGCTCATCGCCAACTGCGTCGTCGTGCTGCTGGGGGTGTGTCTCGGCACGTGGTTCACGCTGACGTTCGTGGCCGGGCCCACTGGCGACGTCCAGTGGATGGGCGTGGCGCTCATGCTCGTCGTCGGCTTCGCCGCCAGTTTGCTGATCAACGCCGCCGTCCTGTCCCTGGCGCTTCAGCCGCTCCACGCGCTGGAGCGGACGGTCGACCAGGTGGCCGCGGGCGACGTGTCAGCGCGCGCTCGGGGCGTGCTCTTCCCGGACCCGGACGTGGCCCGGCTGGGCGACACGCTCAACATCATGCTGGACGTCCTGCAGGACCACCGCGCGCAGCTCCAGAAACTGTCCGAGCAGGTTCTGGCCGCGCAGGAGGACGAGCGCAAGCGCATCGCCCGCGAGCTGCACGACGAGACCGCCCAGTCGCTGACCACTCTGCTGATCCGGCTGAAGATCCTGGAGCGCGCCAAGACCGAGACCGAGCTGCGCGGCCAGATCCACGAGCTGCGGGAGCTGACCGTCGAGACCCTCGAAGCCGTGCGCAAGCTCGCCGTCGAGCTGCGGCCGTCCACCCTTGACGATCTCGGGCTGATCGCAGCGCTGGAGGCGTACACGGAGGGCTACTCGTCGCGTATCCCCGTGCACGTCCAGTTCTCGGCCGAGGGGTTTAACCTCCCTCTCCAGCCGGCGCGCTTGCCGCCGCAGGTGGAGCTGGTGCTGTACCGCGTGGTCCAGGAGGCGCTGACGAACGCGGCCAAGCACGCCGACGCGAACAGCGTCGAAGTACGGCTGTGCCGCGAGGACGGCCAGGTGGTCGCCACGATCAGCGACGATGGCCGTGGCTTCGAGGTCGAAGAGGTGATGCGGTCGCGGGAGCGGGGGCTTGGCCTGTTTGGCATGCAGGAGAGGCTGGCGCTGGTGCAGGGCCAGCTGGTGATCGAGAGCGACCCGGGCCGCGGGACGCTGCTCGTGGCGCGCGTGCCGCTGCGCCCGCACGCGCCGGTGCCACTCCGAGGCGGCGACCCATGGCGCTGAGCCCCGACAGCGCGCCGCCGCGGAAGATCCGCGTCCTGCTGGCGGACGACCACGCCGTGCTGCGCGCCGGCCTCAAGGCGCTGCTCAACGCCGAGCCCGACATCGAGGTAGTGGGTGAGGCGGCCGACGGCCAGGCGGCCGTGGACGCCGCCGGCCGCACCCGGCCAGACGTCATTGTCATGGACATCCAGATGCCGCGCATGGGCGGCCTGGAGGCGACGCGCGTGCTGAAAGCCAGCGACATCCCCTCGAAGGTGCTCATCCTCACCATGCACGCCGAGTCGCAGTACCTGCTACCGCTCCTGGAAGCCGGCGGCTCCGGGTACGTCCTGAAGTCCGGGGCGGACACCGAGCTGATCGAGGCCATCCGCACGGTGCACCGCGGCGAGGTCTTCCTCTACCCGGCCGCTACCAAGCTGCTCGTCGACGGCTACCTGGACCGCTCGGGGCGCGACGGCGACCCGTTCGACGGACTGACCGAGCGCGAGCGCGAGGTGCTGAAGCTCGTCGCGGAGGGGTACAGCGGGACGGAGATCGCCGAGCGCCTCATCATCAGCCCGAAGACGGTTGACACGTACCGCGAGCGGATCATGCAGAAGCTCGGCATGCGCCACCGGTACGAGCTCGTCCGCTACGCCCTGCGCAAAGGTATGCTGAAGCCGGAGCCGGATTCAGCGGCCGGACCATCGGGTTTTGCCTGACGCAATATCCCCCCACTGCCCGACTGGCGACGGACCGAGGCCGCGAGTACGATGGATGGTCTGACGTTGCGGTTCGACAGGCTCACCAGGATGGTTCGACAGGCTCACCATGAGCGGCTCTTAGCAGGCTCGCCATGCGCTCCGCTCACCCTGAGCTTGTCGAAGGGTCACCCTGAGCTCATCCTGAGCCTGCGGTTCGACAGGCTCACCATGAGCGGCCTTGTGCGGGTCCATGGATAATGCAGGCTAAGGAGCTCGTACATGATGAATGAGCTGCGCCCATTCCTCGAGGATCTGGGGCGTGGGAACTTTCGTCGCGCGCTGACCGAGAACCGCATCTTCCGGGCCTGGTTCCGGGCCGGCTACCCGAGCACGCCGCGCCAGCAGGCGCTCATCATGTTCAACAACGTGTTCCTGCACCTGCACCCGGTGCGGATCCGCCGCGAGAGCCTGCGCATCACCTACACGTTCTGTCTGGGCGGCCTGTCGTTCTTCCTGTTCCTGGTCCTCACCGTCACCGGCGTCCTGCTCATGTTCTACTACCGGCCGGCGACGGCGGTGGCCTACCAGGACATGAAGGACCTGGACACGATCATCAACTTCGGCCTGCTGCTGCGGAACATTCACCGGTACTCCGCCCACGGCATGGTGATCGTGGTTTTCCTGCACATGCTGCGCGTGTTCTACACGGGCGCGTACCGGCCGCCGCGCGAGTTCAACTGGGCCGTCGGCGCCATCCTGCTGTTCCTGACGTTCTTCCTCAGCTTCACCGGCTACCTCCTACCCTGGGACCAGCTGGCGATCTGGGCCGTGACAGTCGGCACCAACATGGCCGGCGCCACCCCATTCGTCGGCGAGCAGACGCGCTTCCTGCTGCTCGGCGGCTTCGATATCGGCGACAACACGCTCATCCGGTGGTACGTCCTCCACGTGATGGCAGTACCGCTGGTCACGGCGATCTTCATGGCCGTCCACTTCTGGCGCATCCGCAAGGATGGCGGGATCTCTGGGCCGCTATGATCGCCAATCGGCAGGCTGCGTCGGCTGGCATGGCGGAGGGCTGAAGGAGCATGGCACTCGAGCGCACGCCAGACATGGAAGGGTTGACCCCGACCGAGCGGGCGGCGATCTACAAGCAGCGCGCCGCGGCCGCCGGGATAGGCCGCGCGCCCAACGCGAGCGCGGCGGCGGCGCCCGCGGCGGCCAGCCCCACCCCGGCGGCGGCCGCGGCGGCGCCGGCGGCAGCCCCGGCTCCAGCGCGACCGGCCGCGCCAGCACCGGCGGCGGGTACCGCCGTCCTCGAGCGACCCGCGGCGGCCGGTGTCCCGGCGAAGGTCGCGGCTGCCGCGGCGGCCCGCCGCGAGCAGGTAGCCGCCGTGGCCCGCCGCGACGGCCCCGCCCCAGGCGCCCAGGAGCAGACCGAGCGTCTGGTGTACGTGTGGCCGCACCTGGTGACCATCGAGTTCGTCGCGGCGATGCTGATGATGCTGACCCTGGTCGTCGTGGGCGTCGTCCTCCAGGCGCCGCTCGAGGCGCACGCCAACCCTGACAAGACGCCCAACCCGTCGAAGGCGCCCTGGTACTTCCTCAATCTCCAGGAGCTGCTGCTCCATATGCACCCCGCTCTCGCCGGCGTCATCATCCCGGGCGGCGTGCTCTTCGGGGCCATCCCGCTCATCCCCTACATCGACCGCAGCACGGCCGACGTGGGCAGGTGGTTCGGGACACCCAAGGCGAGGAAGATCTGCGCTTTCACAGCTGTCTACACCCTGGTGGTCGAGGTGCTGGAGATCTTTTTCGACGCCGAGGTGGGCGTCAAGCCGCTCATGACCTCGATCGCCGCGGCGACAAACCAGCCGTGGATGGCGGATCTCAACCCTGCCGGCATCGGGGCGCTGAGCCTGCCAAACGTGATCGTGCCGATGCTGTTCATCATCGTGCCGACCATCCTGCTCATCGTCCTGCTCAACATCCTGTACCGCCCTGACGGGGTCCGGGACTATGTGTTCGCCCTGTTCACGGGCTTCGTCGTGTCGTACGTACTGCTGACGGTTGTCGGCTCGTTCTTCCGCGGCCAGGGCATGCACCTGTACCTGCCGTGGGACGAGCACATGGCTCGCATCGAATGATTCCCGCTAGCCGTAGCCGGCAGCGCGTGCACGATCGCGGACGCGTAGGAGGGCACTGCCGTGCCTGATTCCAGAGAGCTTGGTCTGTTCATCCCGCCCGAGAAGGCCGTCGAGCTCCGGGAGCGCGAGCAGCTGGAGCGCGAGCAGAAGGGCAAGATCTCGCGCCGCCTGTGGTTCCGCTGGCTCGGCTGGGGCTCGCTCTTCATTCTGCTCGGACAGTGGACCACGGGCTTCGCCTTTGGCTTCTTCGTCCCGAAGCGGCTCGGCGCCTTCGGCGGCAACGTCGACGGTGGCGCCGCCGCGGACTACAAGGTCGGCGACGTGAAGGTGATCCGCGAGGGCAAGTTCTACATCACGCGGGTGCCGGAGGGCTTCTTCGCCCTGTACTGGAAGTGCCCCCACCTGGGCTGCACGGTCCCCTGGAAGGACACCGAGCCGGCCATGGGGGGCCCGCCCGGTGATGGCGACCTCGGGTTTGCCCAGCAGGGCCGGTTCCACTGCCCGTGCCACGGCTCCATCTACAACCGCTACGGCCAGATCGTGGACGGCCCAGCGCCGCGGCCGATGGACCGCTTCCCGATCACCGTCGCCAACGGCAAGCTGTCAGTGGTGACGAGCCCGTCGGCCTCGGTCTCCCGGTCGGTGGCTTCGGCCAGCGACGCAGTGCCGGCGCCGTCGTAGCGCTCCAGTGAGACAGCGACAGCGCGTAGCGTGGAGAACGTAGGACGGGGATAAGGGATAAGTAGGACCCATGGACGCCATTGTCGGAAACCTCCCCATCGTGATCGCTGCGGTGGTGCTGCTGGGACTGCTGGGGCTGGTCCTGTGGTACGCGGCGCGTGTCGCGGACCCGGCGCCGGTCGAGGATCGGCCCAACGGGCCGCCCACGGGCGCGGCCTCGATGGAGCGCAAGGTCGCCGCCACGTTCGCCATGATCGTGGGCATGGTGGTGCTGTTCGCGGGCTACGGCATCAAGGAGCCCGCCCGGCAGGTGGCCGCGTCGGAGTCGCAGCAGAACGTCTCCATCGCGCGTGGGGTGACGACCTTCACCACGCTGTGCTACAGCTGCCACGGTGAGCAGGGGCAGGGCGCTGTTGTGCCTAGCTCCGACCCGGAGCGAGTGGCGCCGCCGCTGAACCGGCCAGACTTCCGCCCCACCGACGCCGACACGCAGAAGAAGCAGTACGACTTCATCTTCAAGACGATCCAGCGCGGCCGGCCGAACACGCCGATGCCGGCCTGGGGCCAGTCGGACAGCGGCACGCTGCTGGACGAGCAGATCAACGAGCTGGTGCTCATGATCATGAACGGCGACAAGCCGATCACGTACGAGGGCAAGACGGGCGCGCCGTGGGCGCTGACGGAGCAGGTTGTCAAGAACCAGGTGGCGGAGGGCCTGATCCCGGCGCTGCCGAGGCAGCCGGACGTCAAGAATCAACAGTGGTATATCGACCTGAACGACCAGCAGAAGAAGGGCGTTGACGCCATCGTCCGGTACAACTGTGGCTCGTGCCACACCATCCCGCCCATTCCGGGCGCCGCGGGACAGATCGGCCCTAATCTGACCCCGAACTCTGGGCTGCCGCCTGTGTCCCAGCGGAAGATGATCGCCGGTGGGGTGGTGCCGAACAGTTCGGTGGACGACCTGGCCGGCTGGATCATGGACCCGCCCGCCCACAAGCCGGGGACCGCGATGCCGAAGCTGGGCCTGACCGCCGACGAAGCCAAGGCCGCCGCCGAGTACCTCTATTCGATCAAGTAAGCTGCCAGCTCGTTAAAGCTCAGCTCTAACGAGGTCCTCGTACGTCTCGCGCCGGCGCACCAGGCGCGCCTGGCCGTCCTTCACCACCACCACCGGCGGCCGCAGCGCCAGGTTGTAGTTGCTCGCCATCGACAGCGTGTACGCCCCCGAGCCAGGCACCGCCACCAGGTCGCCCACCCGCGGCGCCGGCAGGTGCGCCGCCCGGATCAGCACGTCGCCCGATTCGCAGTACTTGCCGGCGATGGCGAACGTGCCGGTCGGGGCCTCGCCGGCGCGGTTGGCCAGCAGCGCCGAGTACACCGCGCTGTACGTGGTGGGGCGGATGTTGTCGGCCATCCCGCCGTCCACCGCCACGTACGTCCGCACCGCCGGTATCTCTTTGACCGAGCCCACGCGGTAGACGGCCACCCCCGCGGGACCGACGATCGACCGGCCTGGCTCGATGGTGATGGCAGGCAGCGGGTCAGCGAAGCCCTCCCCCGTGGCGGCCTCGGTTGCCGCGTTGGCCAGCGTCTCGACGATCCTGGCCGCCGGCACCGGGTCGTCGGCGGCGGTGTAGCGCATGCCGAAGCCGCCGCCCGGGCTGATCTCCCGCAGCGTCAGGCCGAGCTCCCGCCACAACGGCCCGGCGAAGCGGAACAGGCGGCGGAGCGTCTCACGGTACGGTTCGAGCTCGAAGATCTGCGAGCCGATGTGGCTGTGGAGCCCCACCAGCCGCAGGCCAGGCTGGCGCGCGATGGCGCGGACGGCGGCCTCGGCGGCGCCGTTGGCGATGCTGACCCCGAACTTGGAATCCAGGGTCCCGGTCTTGATGTACTCGTGTGTGTGTGCCTCGACGCCCGGCGTGACCCGCAGCAGCACCGTCTGCTCGCGACCGAGCGCGCCCGCGATCCGCCCCAGCCGCGCCACCTCGTCCATGTTGTCGACCACCACGCGGCGCACGCCCATCTCCACCGCCAGACGCAGCTCGTCTTCGCCCTTGTTGTTCCCGTGGACGTAGATGCGCTCCGCTGGGAAGCCGCTGGCCCGGGCGACGAACAGCTCGCCGCCAGACACCACGTCGAGTCCCAGCCCCTCCTCGGCCAGTACGCGCAGCAGCCACGGGGCGCAGTACGCCTTGGCCGCGTAGCAGACGAGCGACTCGCCTCGGTAGCGGTCCCGCAGCGCATCCCTGAAGTCGCGGCTCCGCTGGCGGATGGCAGCCTCGTCGTACACGTAGACCGGCGTGCCGAACTGCTCGGCCACCGCTACCAGGTCGCAGCCAGCGACCGATAGGTGGCCGTCCAGGGTGACCGCGGCGGAGTCCGGCAGGATGCCAGGCAGCGGTCCAGGAAGGGTCACGCCGTTCGCGATGGGACCAGCGACCAGTCTGGTGGCAGCTCGTACCGGTGGACCCGGTCGGTTGGCTGGTTGTTGCGCAGGACGCGCACCCGCCCCTTGCGCCGGATCTCCGAGTAGGTGTTCTGGATCTGGACGATCCGCTTGGCCACCAGGTTGAACACGACGACCCCGGCCCGGACAGGGCTGAGGCTCACCTCTTCGGTCCGCGGGTCGACCACGCGGAAGACGGGCGCTTCGTGCGGGGCGCAGTAGTCCAGGGCGGCGTGGATCCAGCGGAAGCTGGCCGGCGAGTTGTGCTCGTCGAAGACCGCCAGCCCGCTCAGCACCCGGTCCTCGAGATTGCCGATGAACGGCTCCGCTGTGTGCAGAAGCTGCTGCAGCGTGCGCGGCCCTTGCTGGCTGGCGCAGGCCGCCACCAGCGCCTCCAGTGTCGAGCAGGGGGCGACGAAGCTGACGCGCCCGCGCGGGTCGATGACCGTGAAGCGCATCACGTCCCTCACGCGACGTCTGCCCGTTCCATGCGCGTGATCCAGCGCGCGGCGTCGCGGATCTCGAGCTCGGTCGGCAGGGTCTCTGGCGTCTCCCAGGCGCGGTTGGCGAAGGCGATGCCGCGCTCGCGGACGACGTGGTTGACGAACCGCTCGCCGAGACGGTACTGCTCCATCTTCATCGACAGCCCTGTAATCCGGAGGAACAGCAGCTCGACCGGCGACCGGCGCCGTTGCCGATGCTCGACGCGGTCGTGGATGAGCTGGAAGTTGGGCAGCAGCGTGCGGCCGACGGCGTTCATGACGTGGTTCGAGTAGCCCTCGGCCAGCGACATCAGCGCTTGCAAACGGCCCATGAGCTCGCGCTGCTCCGGGGTCATGAGGGCAGCGACGAGGTTGTGCCCCTGGCGTAAGTTTGCCACCAGGCGCATGGCCACGGCCGTCACCGGATGGTCGCCGCTCTTGCCCCCTAGATCGTCCAGGAGCAGCCGCAGGTAGCGCCGCAACGACGTGTCCAGGTAGGTCCGGACCCAGGGGTGCAGCTCGAACTCGTGGGCGTGCGTCGCCTCGTGGAGCGCGATCCAGCGGCGCAGCTCATCCCGTGGGACGTCGAGTGTCTCCTCGACGTGGCGCAGATTCGGTTCGACGAAGTACAGCTTGCCGGCGCCCGTGGGCTCGGCTCCCAGCAGCGTCAGGTCGTACTGGCCGAGAACCCGCCGTGCCAGGTAGCCCACCAGCAGGCCGATCTGCGAGCTCAGCATGAGGCGGGCCGCGCCGTGCACGGCCATGGGTGACATGTGCCTGCCACTAGTCGGCGCCACCACCGCGTCGCGGTAAAACTCCTCGACGGGCTGGAGGAGGTCGCGGAAGGACACCATCATGGCCCGGATCCAGGCGGGGCGATCCATGACGAGCACAGCCGTGCTGGCCAGCGACAGGCGGTTGCCCGTGTACTCCGCCAGCGGAGCCTCGACCTCCTGCACGAGCGCCTCGTAGTCCGCTTGCAGCTGGGCGTGCGCGCTCGGGTGGAGGGCCGGCGACCGGCCAGAGCCACGGATGGCGACGCGCGTAGCCCAGTCCCAGTCGATCAGCTGCTCGCTGTCCGCCCGCCGTCTCGCGGGCGCCGCGGCGTCGTGGGTCGCCGCGTACAGGAGGGCGGCACCGGCCCCAATGATGAGCCCGCGCCCGAAGGCCGCTCCGTGTCCTGGCATCGTCGACTCAATCTCCCGTCGGCTCCACCGCTTGGGTGGGTCGGATTGGCATTCTAAGCGCGCACCGCCGAGAAAGGCACGGCGCTGGGCCGGTCGGGGTGCGCGCAGCGTGTGTACCTGCCGCGCCGCGAACGGCTACGACCTCGGCCACACCCGGCCAGTCGACCCTCTAGGCCGACTGCCGGAGTCTGGGGTTGGCGACCTCGTCCAGACCGGCCGACAGGCTGAACAGGCCAAGGAACAGGACGACCACCACCACGAGCGGCGGGGCGAACCACCACCACATCCCCTGCAGCAGCGCCGAGTTGTAGATGACCCAGTAGATGGTCATCCCGATGGTGGGCGACTCCATCGGCCCGAGCCCCAGGGCCTCGAGGCCGATGGAGGCCAGCACGGCCGCGGCCGTCGAGCTCACCAGCGACGCGCCCAGGTAGGGGAGCAGGTTGGGCAGCATCTCCCTGAAGATGATCGCGGGGCCGCTCATGCCCGAGAGCCGGGCCACCTGGACGTACGCCAGCGAGCGCATCGTCAGGACTTGCGACCGGATGGTGCGGGTCGGCCAGAGCCAGGCCAGCGACGCGATGACCAGGGCCATCTGGTCCACCGACAGGCTGCCCTTGACCATGACGGCGATGATGACCAGCACCAGCAGGCCGGGGACCGTCAGCCCGATGTCGACCACGCCCCGGATGAGGACGTCCAGGGCGCCGCCGTAGTAGGCGGCGACGAAGGCCAGCACAGTGCCAATGCCAACGCCCAGGATCCCGGCCAGCAGCCCAACCCGGAAGGTGAGCGGGACGCCGAGGATCATCACCGCGAACAGATCCCTGCCCTGGTTGTCGCTGCCGAACGGGTACTCCGCCGACGGGGTCAGGCTGGGCGGCACGGACAGCGGCCGGGATCGGGAGGTGTCGTAGGTGAGCGCGCCGATGGCCGAGAACAGGAGCAAGCTCAGCAGCAGCATCATCCCGACCACCAGGGTCGGGTTGCGGCGCAGGTAGCGGAGCACGCCGCCCACCCGGCCGCCGGTGACGTCCGCCACCCTGGCGCCCCTGTGCGCGGCAGCGCCCGGCGCGGTTTCGGCTACTTTCAGCGCCATCGCGTCATCCTTTCACCCCTTGACCCCTTCACCCCTGGCGGTAGGTTATGCGCGGGTCGAGCAGCGGGTAGATGAGGTCGAGGATGAAGGTCGCCAGCGCCAGCGCGGCGATGATGACCAGGATGATCCCCTGGATGGTGAAGTAGTCGTTCTCGCGGATGGCGTGGAACAGCGTGGTGCCGATGCCCGGGTAGGAGAACACCACCTCCACCAGGACCGCTCCCGACAGAATGTGCCCGAGCGCGAGCGCCAGGCTGGTCACCTGGGGCAGGAGGGCGTTGCGCAGCGCGTAGCGCAGGAACAGCGTGCTCCCTTTGAGACCCTTGGCGTCGGCGAACACCATGTAGTCCTGGCCCTGCGTCGTCACCATCATGGCCCGCATGCCCAGCGCCCACGAGCCGATGCCGCCGAGGACGATCGACAGGGCCGGCAGCACCGCATGACTGGCGATGTCCAGCCAGAAGCTGACGCTGCCCCAGTTGGGGATCGTGCCCACGGTGTACCCGCCAAAGGTCGGGAACGCCTGGAGGCGGAAGGACAGCAGGTACACCAGTATCAGCCCGAGCAGGTAGAACGGGACGGCCGAGAAGGTCAGCAGGGGCGGGAACAGGAATTTCGTGATGAACGCGGGCGCACGCGGCCAGCCCATCAGGGCGCCGAGCAGCGTGCCCAGGGTGAAAGCTATGAACGTCGTCATGGTGAGCAGCCCGATCGTCCACGGCAGCGCGTCCTGCATCATGCTCAGGACCGTCCTGGGATAGTTGGCGATGGAGTAGTTGAAGTTCAGGTGGAGCACGTCGCCCATGTAGGTGAGGTACTGCACGTACAGCGGCTTGTCGAGGCCGAACTTGGCCTCGTACTCCTTGACCATCTGGTCGATGCCGGTCTGCAGGTAGCCGGAGCTGGCCGCCTGCGACATCAGCTTGTCGACGATCGGGTTCTGCGAGGACAGTCTGGGCAGCAGGAAGTTCAGCGTGGACGCCGCCCAGACCACGACGAGGAAGATGCCGAAGCGCCTGAGCACGTAGTCGACCCGCACGTCGGCACCCTCCTCTACGTCTAGGTCAACCTTAGGCCTGCGCCGGCTCGAAGTTGTTCAGCATGAGCTGGAAGGTCCAGTGCCAGAAGGCGCTGTTGACGAACGGGTCCTTGTTCGTCGGCCACTTGGTCCAGTACGTCGTGTTCATGGGGATGCGGTGGTACCACTCGGTGATCTGGGGCGCCGGCAGATCAGGGATCCAGATCGCCATCGCCTTCTGGAAGATGTCGAGCAGCTTAGTCTTGTCGTCCAGAGAGGTCACCCGGAACTGGTCGACGAGAGCGTCGTACTGGTCGTTCTTCCAGCGACTGAGGTTGACCGGCGCGGCGCCGGCCGAGCTGGAGGTCTGGAAGTTGCGCATGTGGAAGTACGGGTCCACCCAGCTGCCGCCGGTTCCGTTGAGCGCGGCCGTGTACGTGCCCTCTGTGTTCTGGGCAAAGAAATCTGGCGGCATGGAGTAGCTCGCGTCGACGCCCTGCTGCCTGAGCATCTCGGAGACGATCGGGCCGATGTCGCTGAAGACTGCCCAGCCGATGATCGGCACGGTGAGCTTCTTGCCCGAGGCGTCCGCCCACATCCCGTCCGAGCCCTTCTTGTAGCCCTTCTGCTGGAGGAGATCAGCGCCCTTGGTCGGGTTGAACGCGTTGGTGTCGTTCTTCGCCAGCAGGTCCTTGACGGCGTCGAAGTAGGGCCTGATCGCCGGCGTGTTGGCGTACGGTATCGGCGACCTCGAGCCGGCGCCCCGGTAGCCAACGCTCACGACCTTGTCGCGGTCGATGAAGCTGCTGATCGCCCAGCGGACGTCCTTGTCGTCGAAGGGCGGCGTGGTGTTGTTGAGCAGCAGGTTCGTCGGCCACTGGTCGGTGTAGCCGTAGGGCTTCTCCGTGCCGGTCCAGGTGGTGACCTTCGGGTTCTGGGCGATGATCTGCTCCATCGTCGCCGGGCGGACGTCGAGCGAGCAGTCGATCTGGTTGCTGATGAACAGCTGGGCGGCCTGCGTCTCGGTGGTGTAGGCGATGTAGACCAGGCGCTGGACGTTGGACAGGCGGGGCGCCAGGCCCTGGTCCACCGCCCACCAGCTGTCCTTGCGGTCGATGATCTTCTGCTGGGGCGAGCTCTGGACGACCTTCCACTGGGTGGTGCTCAGCGGCCAGCCCTTGTCTGGATCGTAGAAGGTGAACTTGGTCCAGTCGTCGACCTGCGAGAAGACGTGCTTGGGGACGATGCGGATGCCCAGGCCGGCGCCGAAGGCCATGTACAGGTTCCAGCGCGGGCTGGGCTGCTTGAAGGTGATCTGGACGGTGTTGGCGTCGGTCGCTTTGGCGTCGGCGACGGCCTGCTGGACGTCGTTGCCCTGGGCGACCTTGGGGCCGAGCTCACGCAGCGAGTTCAGGGTGAAGGCCACGTCCTCGGCGCTGAAAGGCGTGCCGTCGCTCCACTTGATGCCGGAGCGGATCTTGTAAGTCATCCCCATGAAGTCGGGGGTGAAGGTGTGGTCGGACGCCAGCCAGGGGTACCACTTGTCGGCGAAGGCGCTGTAGTAGTAGACGGGCTCGTAGAACAGGAGGCCGCCGTTCTGCATGTTCGCGCCGAGGGCGTACGGGTTCCACAGCTCGTAGTCGGTCCAACGGCCCTCGGCGGCGCCGGTGCCGGCGAACATGAGGATCATGGTGCGGTTGCGCGGGACGTCGGCGACGCCCGCGGCGGCTGCCATCGGCGTGGTGGCCGGGGTCGCGGCTGGCTTCGCGACGGCGGTGGCCGGCACGGGCGCGGCAGTCGGGGCGGCGGTCGGCGCGGCGGTCGCGGCCGCCGGCGACGACTGGGCCTGCGGCTGCGCGTTCGTGAACTGGCCTGGCGCGGCCGGCACAGGCGTCGGAGGCGCGGCTGGCCCGCCGCAAGCGGCGAGGAGCGCGGCACCGCCGCCCATGGTGCACAGCCTCAGAAAGTCTCGGCGGGAGGTAAACGTCCTGCCTGGCATCAACCGCGGGTCCCCCGTGTTCTCCAGTGTCACCCAAGCTGGTCACGTACCTGGAAGGGCTGCCCTCCAGCAACCAGCGCCCATGCCCATGCCTCGGGCCTGTGAACCGGGACCACTTTATCACACCTCCCGCCGAGTCCTGGGCGCGTGACACGGCGCTCGGCGCTGGCCCGGTGCCGACCGCTACCGGGACCCCGCGCGGCAGCCGGACTACTCGGTCGAACTGGGCAAGCGGGCGACCACGTTGGTCCAGTAGGTCGGGATGGCCTGCAGCTTGCTGCGGAACTCGGCCGCCGTGACCGGCTTGGTCACGTACTCGTTGGCGCCGAGGCTGTAGCCTGCCACGATGTCCCGCTCGGCGGCCGAGGTGGTCAGCATGATCACCGGGGTCATCGTCAGAGCCGGGTCGGCCTTGATCGCCTCGAGCGTCTCGAGCCCGCTCATACCCGGCATGTTGATGTCCAGAAGGACGAGGTCGGGCCGCGGCGCGCCGACGTGCTCGCCCTCACGGCGCAGCCAGCGCAGGGCCTCCTCGCCATCCGACACCACGTCGACCTGCACGTCGTTGGCAAGCTCGCCCTGGGCGTCTCTGAGCGCCAGTTCGGTGAGCAGCGCGTGGTCGTCGTTGTCCTCGGCAAGCAAGAAGCGGATAGTGGCGCGGGGCGTCTTCAGCTCCATCGCGACACTGACCTACCCATCGGACGACGGTCCATTGTCTACCCCCCGGCTGGGACGGCGACGGGCTGCAACCCGCCCGCCGCGGTGCCGAGCCGCGTTGAGAGGGCGCTGGCGGCCGGCTCGCTTGCCACGTTGAAGTTTCTGGGCAGGGTGAACCAGAAGGTCGTCCCCGGCGCGCGCGTCGGGTCGGAGTCGATCCAGATCTCGCCGCCGAGCCGGCGAACCGCCCTCTTGACGGTGGCCAACCCCACCCCCGAGCCCTCGGGGTCGCGGCGCACCGCCCCTGGCAGCCGTCGGAACAGGCGGAAGACGCGCTCCTGGTCGGCCGCCGCGATGCCCGGGCCGTTGTCGCGCACCCACAGGCGCCACCCGCCCGAGGTCTCCTGGGCCCCGACCTCCACGCGCGGCGGCTCGGTCGCGCTGCCGCCATACTTCAGCCCGTTCTCCAGCAGATTGGTGACCACCTGGCGCAGCGCCGTCGGCTCCGACGGGAGCGTCGGCAGTGGGGTGGCCACGGCGACCGCGCCGCCCGTCGCGTCCAGCCGCCCCTGCAGACCAGCGCGGATGTCGTCCACGAGCTGCTGCAGGTCCACCGTGCCACCGGCCACGCCCAGGCCGCCGACCCGGCTGTACTCCAGCACGTCGGTGATCAGCAGGTGGAGGCGGTTGGCGTTGGCGCGGATCCGCTCGAGGTACAGGGCGCCGCGACCGCCGTCTTCGGCCAGGCGCGGGCCGCACTCCTGCTGGAGGCGCTCGACGAACCCCTGGATGGAGACCAGCGGTGCCTTGAGGTCGTGCGACACGGTGTGGGCGAACTGCTCGAGCTCGGCGTTGGAGGCCAGCAGCGCCGCCGCGGCCCGTTCGCGCTCGGTCACGTCGGCCAGGACCTCCACGGCGCCGACGATAGCGCCGTCGGCGTCCCGCAGCGCGGCGGTGGTCGCTTCCGTCATACGGAACTCGCCACCACGGGTCAGGATCAGCTGCTGGTGGCTGTCGCCCGGCACGCCAGTGGTCAGCGTGTCCATCAAGGCCGCCCGCTGCTCGCTCGGGATCGACAACAGGTCGGCCGCGCTGTGCCCGCGCGCCTCGGGCTCGGTGAAGCCGGTCAGGCGCCGGGCGGCCGGGTTCATGTCGGTGACCAGACCGTCCTGATCAGTGGTGATCACCGGGTTGCCCATGCTGCTGAGCACGGCCTCGAGGCGCCCGTTGACCAGCGCCAGCTCGCGGTTCTGGACCTCCAGCTGCTGCCGGCGCTGCTCCGAGACGCTGGCCTCGGCGACCAGCTGCACGATCTTCGGGACGAGCGGGGGCACCGCCAGGGCGGTGGCCACCGAGGCGATGGCCGTCACCAGCTTGAGGCCGCCGGAGCCCCAGTAGTCCGGGTTCCAGAGCGTCCAGATCTCCATGAAGTGGGTGCCGCCGCACGCCACGATGAACAGCCCAAAGGCGACGACGACCCAGCCGAACGGGATGGTGTGGCGCGTCCGCAGGTACAGGTATACCAGCGTGGCGGAGATCGCGACGTAGGAGGCGCCGATCAGGCTATCGGAGCCGACGTTCAGGATGACCAGGCCCGGGTCCCACAGAAAGCAGGTGCCATGGGGCATGAACTGCTCGACCGAGGCGGCGGCTCCCAGACGGGCTATGGGCAGCGCGACCAGGGCCAGGCAGAGGGCGCAGGCGATCACGACCATTGCTCCAGAACTCCAATCTCCGCGAGCTGCCGCGCGGCGAGCCGCTCATCACCAGACTCCCCCATCCAGACGGCGCTGTCATGAATTTTCGTCATGCTTCATGCTCATGCTCATGCGCGGCCGCCGCCCCGGCCGGTACCCTCGTGCCCGTGCTCTCCGACCAGGATCGCGACATCATCGCCGAGGCGTACGGCCTGCCCGTCTCCGTCGTCGAGGCCGACGCCGCCATGGCGATGTCCTGGCAGGACGCCCAGGACGACCTGCTGGCCGAGCTCGGGCGGGACAAGGGGTGGACGTCCGAGCTGACGGTGCGCTACCTGGGGGCGCTGCGGCGAGCGCTCCAGCGCGACCCCCGTTCCCCCCAGTAGTCGCCGACTCTCCTCGGGCGGCGCGTCCGCCACAGCGCCATGCGCCAGATGGCCTGCCAGCGAGCTGCTCCCACGCGCCCCAGTGTGCAGTGTGCCGGCGCTTGACCGGGCCGCGTGGTCTCGGAGACCATCTCGACGTTCCCATGCCCGGAGAATCCCCGAGGCGGACGGTCGCGGCGCCATCACGCCGCGACTTTGCCCATTTCTACCGGCTGGCCACACGCTGGATGGACATGGACGTCTACGGCCACGTGAACAACGTCGTCTACTACAGCTACTTCGACACCGCTGTGAACGACTACCTCGTCCACTATGCCGGTCTGGAGCCGAGCACCTCGCCAGTCGTGGGGCTGGTGGTCGAGACGCGCTGCACCTTCAAGCAGTCACTGGGGTTCCCCGAGACGATCGACGTCGGCATCAAGGTGGCCAGGATCGGCGCCTCCAGCGTGGCGTACGAGATCGGCGTCTTCAAACAGGCCGGAGACACGGCCGCGGCTTTCGGCCAGTTCGTCCACGTCTACGTCGACCGGGCTACCGGGCGGCCAGTGCCCATACCCGTGTCGCACCGCGACGCGCTGGCGCGCATCCAGGTCTCCGCGTAGCGGCGCCGATTGGGGTGCGTGTGTGCGCCGTCAGGCTGAGCGGGCACAATGCTGCATCGCCTATCGTGAGGGAGATCAGTTGATGCGTCTTCGTCTACGCGCGTCCGTCGGCCGGGCGCTGGCTGGCGCCGGGGCCGCCGCGCTGCTGGCCGCGGCCTGCCAGTCGACCGCGCCGCCGACCACTCCGACGACCGCGGCGGGGCCACCCACGGCCGCGGCCGCCCCGTCCGCGGCACCGACCACCGCGCCGGCCGCCTCCCCGGTCGGCGCCTCACCGGCCGCCTCACCGGCCGCCTCACCAGCCGCCTCGCCCGCCGCCTCGCCCGCTGCGTCGCCGTCGCCGGCCGGGGCCGGCGGCCCCGCCACCACCAGCCCGGCCCTGCCGCCAGCCCCGGCGCCCGGCAAGCGCGGCGGCACGCTCGTCCTCGTCCGCCAGGGCGAGGTCACCAACCTCGATCCCCATAAAGTTCCAGCCTTCACCAGCCAGCGCGTCTTCGAGCTCATCTACAGCCGCCTCACCGCGCTCAGCCCGGACCTCGGCGTTGTGCCAGACCTGGCCGAGTCCTGGACCGTCGCCGGCGACGGCAAGACCTACACCTTCAAGCTCCGCCCCAACGCCACGTTCCACAACGGCGACCCGGTGACCGCCCAGGATGTCAAGTTCACGTTCGAGCGCATCCTGAACCCGGACACCGCGGCCGTCTCCCGCGGCTTCTTCACCGACGTCGACCGGATCGACGCGCCGGACCCCACCACCGTGGTCTTCACGCTCAAGCAGCCGAACGTCACCATCCTCACCTACATGGCCGCGGGCGGCGCCTCCATCGTCTCGCAGAAAGTCACCCAGGCCAACAACGGCGACCTGTCCAAGAAGGAGGCCGCGGTCGGCTCCGGCCCCTTCAAGCTGGCCGAGTGGGTGCCCGACAACTTCATGCGCCTGGAGGCGAATAGGGACTTCTACGTCGCCGGCCTGCCGTACCTGGACGGTGTGCGCATCAACGTCGTGCCAGACGAAGCCGGCATCACCGCCGCGCTCCGCACCGGCGCCGCCGACATGGCCATCATCCAGGATCCGCGCACCGCGCAGACGCTCGGCAACGAGCAGGGCGTGGTCGTGGACGCCAAGCCCAGCCCGAACTACAACCTGATCTTCGTCAACACGAGTCGCCCCCCGTTCGACAACCTCAGGGTGCGCCAGGCCATGGCCTACGCCATCGACAGGCAGCAGATCATCGACTCCGTCGCGCTGAGCGAGGGCCAGGCCACCGGGCCCATCGCGCCCGCGCTGACCCAGTACGCGCTGCCGGTGAGCGAATATGACAGCTACAAGCGCGATGTGGCCAAGGCGAAGCAGCTTCTCCAGGACGCCAACGTCGGCCCCATCGAGTTCACCATGCTCACCCCGACCACCGAGCCGACCTACGCCAAGGACATCGCCCAGATCGTCCAGCAGCAGCTCGCCGAGGTGGGCATCAAGATGAACATCGAGCTGCTCGAATTCAACCAGTGGGTGGACCGCTGGCTGAAGGCGGATTTCGACGTGGCGCCTGGCCTGAATGGCGGCCAGCCCGACCCGGACTCGTACGTGTTCCGCTACTTCACGACCGACGGCAACTTGAACTTCGTCACCTCCTACAAGAACGGGCCGGTGAGCGACGCGCTCAAGGACGCCCGAACCAGCACCGACGTGGCGCGCCGCAAGCGGGACTACGACCTCGCCCAGCGCCAACTCGTAACCGATGCGCCGTTCATCTGGCTGTACGTTGGCCGCGACTACATGGGCATGCTGCCCAGCACCAAGGACTTCGTCCACCTGCCGACGGGCTCGATCTACTATCTGCGCCAGACCTGGCTGGACAAGTAGCCCGGCGCCGGCCGGCAGCGCGCATCTCGATCTCTCGCCCGTGGGTGCATTTCTGGCTCGCCGCCTGATCAGCCTGCCGGCCACCCTGCTGGGGGTGTCGGTGCTGACGTTCCTGTTCCTGCGGCTCATACCCGGGGACCAGATCACCGCCCGCATCGGCACCTCCCAGGCCCTCAGCCCCCAGCAGGTGGCCAGCCTGCGCGCCTACTTCGGCGTCGACCAGCCGCTGCCCGTCCAGTACCTGAACTGGCTCGGCTCGCTGCTCCGGGGCGACGCCGGCTACTCCATCCGCAGCGGCCAGCCAGTCTTCGCCGAGCTCGCCAGCCGCCTGCCGGTCACCCTGGAGCTGGCGCTCGCCGCCGCCGTCGTCGCTCTCGGCGTCGGCATTCCCCTCGGCCTGGTGTCTGCGCTGCGCCCGGAGTCCGGCCTCGACCTGCTGGCCCGAGCCTTCGGGCTCGTCGGCCTGGCGCTGCCCAGCTTCTGGCTCGGGACGCTCATCATTCTGCTGTTCGCCCGCTACCTGCGCTGGATGCCGAACACCGGCGGCTACGTCGACCTGTTCGTCGATCCCGGCGCCAACCTGCGCTTCCTGGTGTTCCCCGCCGTCACGCTCGGGGTGGCAATGGCCGCGGTCGTGATGCGCACCATGCGCTCGGCCATGCTCGACGTGCTCGGCACCGAGTACATCCGCACCGCCCGCGCCAAGGGCCTCCCCCCGCGGCTCGTCATCGACCGCCACGCCCTCCGCAACAGCCTGATCGTCGTGGTCACCATCCTCGGCATCCAGGTCGGCTACCTGCTGGGCGGCGCGGTAGTCGTCGAGGAGGTGTTCTCGGTGCCCGGCGTTGGCCGGCTCCTGCTGAACGCCATCAACCAGCGCGACTACGCCGTCGTCCAGGGCGGTGTCCTGGTCATCGCTACCCTGTTTGTTGCCATGAACACACTGGTGGACCTTCTGTATGGCTACTTCGATCCGCGTATCCGGTACGCCTAGCGACCGGGCGCCCGCTCCGCCGGCGACCCTGCCGGCGCGGACGCGCTCCCAGCGCCGACGCATCGGCCGGGCGGTGCTTGGGAACCGGGCGGCGCTGATCGGGCTCGTCCTGGTCGGAGCGCTGGTACTACTGGCGCTCGCTGCTGACCTGCTGCCCCTGCGCAGCGCCACGCAGATGGTGCCCGCGAGCCGCATGCAGGGCCCCACCCCGGCCGCCCCCTTCGGCGCCGACACCTTCGGCCGCGACGTGCTCAGCCGGGTCCTGTTCGGGATGCGCCTGTCGCTCCAGGTGTCGGCCTACGCGGTGTCCCTGGCAACCATCGCCGGAACACTCCTGGGGCTGGTCGCCGGCTACGCCGGCGGCTGGGCGGACGTCGTCCTCATGCGCATCATGGACGTGTTCTTCTCCTTCCCGGCCATCCTGCTGGCGCTCGGCATCGTCGCGGCCCTCGGCCCCAACCCGCGCAACGCGGTCGTCGCCATCGCCATCGTCTACACGCCCATCTTTGCCCGCGTGGTCCGCGCCCCGGTCCTGGCCCTCAAGGAGCGCGACTTCGTCGAGGCAGCGCGCGCTCTCGGCGCGAGCGCAACCCGCCTGATCGGCTGCCACATCGTGCCCAACCTGCTGTCGGTGCTCATCGTTCAGGTCAGCATCGCCCTCTCCTGGGCCATCCTCACCGAGGCATCCCTGTCGTTCCTGGGCCTGTCGAGCCAGCCGCCCGACCCGTCGCTGGGCGTCATGCTGAACGAGGGCCGCCAGAACCTGGAAGCGGCGCCCCACCTGGCCGTGTTTCCGGGCCTGGCGATCATGCTGCTGGTGCTCGGCTTCAACCTGCTGGGCGACGGCCTGCGCGACGCCCTCGACCCGCGCCAGGGAGCCGGGGCGTGACGACCGGGGCGGGCCACGACGCGGCTGAGCCGGGCAGGCGCCAGCCGTGGGCGGTGGCCGCCGCCAGCCACGAGCACCGGCCGGGCATGGCGGCGCTGTTCGCGGCCTCGCCCCTGGTGCGCCGCTACGGCGGCGAGGGGCCGGCTCTGGTGACGGCGCTCGAAGCCGGGCTCGCCGCGGGCGACGTCGTGCTGCTGTGCCCGAAAGGGGACCGTGTGCTCGGGCTGGCCTGGCTGATCCTGACGCGGGCGCTCGGCCACGTTGCCTACCTGCGGCTGCTGCTGGTGGCCGAGGACCAGCAGGGCTCGGGCATCGGGTCTGCTGTGCTGGCCGCTGCCGAAGGCGCCGCCGCCCGATCTGGCGCCCACGCTCTGGTCGTGCTGGCGACCACTGACAACAGTGGCGCCCGCCGCTTCTACGAGCGCGCCGGCTACCGCCACGTAGGCGACCTGCCGGGCTGGGCGCGGCCCCACTTGGACGAGGCGCTCTACGAGAAGCGCCTCTACCGCCCGCCAGCCGACGGGATGGACGAGTGACCGACGCCGGCCTGACGGTGCTCGGGCTCATCTCCGGCACGTCAGTGGATGGCCTGGACGCGGCCCTTGTCCAGCTTCGACAGGACGGGGACACGCTCGTCGCCCGGCTTCTCGGCTACCATGAGGCCGAGTTCGACGACGAGCTGCGGCGGCGCGTCCACGCGCTGTTCCGGCCCGAGGACAGCCGCATCGACGAGGTGTGCGAGGTGAACGTGCTGCTGGCCGAGGCGTTCGCCGGGGCGGGTTGCGAGGCCATGCGCCAGGCCGGCCTGGCCAGTGTCGACCTGGTCGCCTCGCACGGCCAGACCGTCTGGCACCAGGTCCAGCCGGGGCACACGCGGAGCACCCTCCAGCTCGGCGAGCCGTCTGTCCTGGCCGAGCGGCTTGGCGCCACGGTCGTCGCCGACTTCCGGCCCCGCGACGTCGCCGCCGGCGGCCAGGGCGCGCCGCTGGCCAGCTGGCCGGACGCGCTGCTGTTCGGCAGCGACGCCGTCTCGCGGGCTGTCCAGAACATCGGCGGCATCGGCAACGTCACCTGGGTGCCGGCGGGGCGGCGCCTGGACGAGATGCTGGCCTGGGACACCGGCCCCGGCAACGCGCTGATCGACCGCGCCGTGTGGCGGCTGACCGACGGCCGCCAGGGCTGCGACCAGGACGGCGCCCTGGCCGCGTCCGGGGCGCCGGACGCACGGCTCCTGGGCGAGCTGCTGGCTCAGCCGTACTTCGACGAGCGGCCGCCGAAGACGACCGGCCGCGAGCTCTTCGGGGCGCAGCTCGTCGACCCGATCGTGGACCGGTGGCTCGCCAGTGGGCTGCCCCACGCCGACCTGGCTGCCACCCTCACCGCTTTCACCGCCCACTCCATCGCTGACCAGTACCGCCGCTTCCTGCCCCGGCCGCCCGACGAGGTGGTCGTCGGCGGCGGCGGCAGCCAGAACCCGACCTTGCTGGGCCGGCTGCGGGCGCTACTTGCGCCCACCCGCGTGGTCCTCCATGAAGACTTTGGGCTGCCGTCGCTGGGACGAGAAGCCGTCTACTTTGCGCTCATAGGCCACGAGGCGCTGTTCGGCCGGCCCAACACGGTGCCGACCTGCACGGGCGCCGACCACGCGGTGGTGATGGGCAAGATCGTGCCGGGCCGGAACTACCGGGCGCTGGTGCGGCGCGTCGCCGCCACCCCGGACGTCACTATCACCGGGCTGCGCGTCGAGCCGCAAGGGGAGGGACGAGAACGGTGAGCACTGGCGACGGGCTGCTCGATCGGCTGCCGACCGAGCAGCCGAACCCGCGCACGGCTGACCTGGACCGGCTCGACACGCTCGGCATCCTGCGGCGCATCAACGCCGAGGACAGGACCGTGGCGCTCGCGGTGGCGGCGGCCCTGCCCGACCTGGCGCGGGCCGTGGACCTGGCCGAGCTGCGCTGGGCCCGGGCCGGCCGCGTCGTGCTGTTCGGCGCCGGCACGTCGGGGCGCCTGGCCGTCCTCGACGCCGCCGAGCTCGGCCCGACCTTCGGCGTCTCGCACACCCGCTACCTGGCACGCCTGGCTGGCGGCAGCACAGCGGTCCAGACGCCTGTGGAAGGGACCGAAGACGATTTTCAGGCCGGGCGCGACGCGGCCAGCGACCTCGGCCCTGACGACGTCGCTTTCGGTATCGCCGCCAGCGGCCGCACACCCTGGGTACTCGGCGCGCTGGCGGCGGCGCGGGAGCGGGGCGCGGCGACGATCGGCCTGGCCTGCGTCCCGTCGCCGCGGCTCGGCGCGGTGGCGGACGTGTGCGTGGTCGTGGACACCGGGCCAGAAGTCGTGGCTGGCTCCACCCGGATGAAGGCGGGCACCGCCCAGAAGATGGCGCTCAACGCCTTCAGCACGGCGCTGATGGTGCGCCTGGGAAAGGTGTACGGCAACCTGATGGTCGACGTCCAGGCGACCAACGGCAAGCTGCGCGTGCGCGCCGTGCGCCTGGTGCGGAGCGTCACGGGCGCGGACGAGGTGCCGGCCCGCCAGGCGCTGCTCCAGGCCGGATGGGACGTGAAGGTGGCCATCGCCATGCTCCGGCTGCGGGTGGACGCGGCCGCGGCCCGCCAACGGCTGCACGAGGCGGACGGCCGGCTCCGCTCCGTCCTCGGGACGGACTAGCCCGGATCGGCGGAGCCGGGTGGCACAGCGCGAAGGACCATCTGGTGAAAATCGTGGCGCAGCCCCTGGTCCGTCCGGCTCCGCACCTCGGGATGCACCCGGTTCGTCAGCAGCACCACCACCAGCGCCCGGTCGGGATCGACGGCCAGCGACGTGCCGGTGAATCCCGTGTGGCCGAAGCTCCGCGGCGCCAGACCCGGGGCGAAGGCGGGCCTGAGCGCCCAGCCGACACCGTACGGCGGCGTGAGCCCCCCAGTCCCGTCCGCGAGCGCCAGGCGGAGCGTGCTCGGCTGGAAGGGTGGCGGAGCGTCGGCCGCGCCGCCGCCCGGGTACGGGTACATGTACATCCGGGCAACCCGCCACAGGTCGACAGCTGTGGCGAACAGACCCGCGTGGCTGCTCACTCCGCCCAGGGCGTAGTGTGTGTTCCCGTCATTGACCTCGCCGACGGTGACGTTCTGCCGCCACCCATCGAAGCGCGCGCCGGCGTCCCGGCACATGCCCTGCTCCCAGCCGTTGCCGCGCTCGGTGGCCGCGACGCGCGAGCGAAGGCGGGCCGCGGGCCGGTAGCCCGTGTCGGGTAGCCTCAACGGCTCGACGACCGCCCCGGCCACCAGGCGGTCGAACGGCTCGCCGGTGACGCGCTCGGCCAGCAAGCCCACGAGCATGAAGCCAAGGTCGCTGTAGCCCACGACAGTCCCTGGCGCTGCGACGAGCTCCTGCCGGCCGAGCCAAGCGGGGACGGCCGCTCGGTCCTGACAGTACGCGTACACCGGCGCCCACGGGGCCAGACCCGACGTGTGTGTCACCAGGTGCCGCAGCGTGATGGCGCGCTTGTGCCCCCCCGTCGCGAAGGCGGGCAGGAACCGCGCCACCGGGTCGTCCAGGGCCCAGACGCGCTCGTCGATCAAGCGCAGCACCACGCTGGTACCGCCGACCACCTTCGTCAGCGAGGCGATGTCGAAGATGGTGTCCGGCTGCATCGGCCGTGAGACTGGCTCGACCTGGGCGCTGCCCACGGCCCAATGCGCGACCACGCGCCCGCCCTGGGCGACGAGGGCCACCGCCCCTGGCACCTCACCCACGGCGACCGCCCGCGCCAGGCGCTCCCGCGCCGCCTGGAGCCCCTGCTCATCCACCTGCTGCCCCTGTGTCATCCCCCAGCGGCTACGCGGGGGGCGACGCGAAGCTGACGGCTGATGGCTGACGGCTGATAGCTGCTGGCCAAGGCCGGCCAAACCGGCCCCCCCTGGCATATCCCCTGCATAACGCCGGGGTGGATATGGCTGTCCGCACCCTGCGCGACCAGACTCCGGGTGTGGTGGACGCCGACGCCATCCTACCCGAGTCAGACCACAGCACCGACCGCACGGTCACGGTCATCAATCGCGTGCCCCTAGGCGAGATCCTGCGGGGCTCTCTGGTTTTGCTGGCCATCGGCATCGGCGCGTACCTGATGTACCGCATCCAGGAGATCCTCTTCCTGCTGTTCGTCGCCGTCCTGCTCGCCACCGCCATTGAGCCCCTTGTCAATCGCCTCAGGCGCGGGCCCTTCAACCGCGGTACCGGCGTTCTGGTGGTCTACACCACGATCATCGTCATTCTGGGCGTGCCCGCGTACCTCGTGCTACCCAATGTGGCGAGCCAGTTCGGCAGCTTCATGGAGACGATCCCGGAGCGGATAGACGTGCTGCGCCCCCAGATCCAGACGGTGGTCCCGCGACCGCTCCAGCGCTCGGTGGAGGGCGCGCTGGACCAGATCGGCGGTGGCCTGAGGTCGCCCGCGGCGCCCGCCCAGGACCAGATCGTCCAGGCCGGTGAAACGGCCGCCCACACCGTCCTCAGCTTCTTTTCAGTGTTCGTGCTCGCCTTCTACTGGCTGCTCGAGCGCGCCTCCATCAAGCGCATTATCCTGCGCACCGTGCGTCCCCAGGACGCCCGCAGCGTCAATACCGTCTGGCTCGAAGTCGAGGAGAAGCTCGGCGGTTGGGTGCGCGGCCAGCTCATGTTGATGCTGGCGATCGGGGTGATGGCGGGCATCGGGTACACGGTCATCGGGCTGCCCAACGCGGTCCTGCTGGCCGTGATGGCTGGCCTGCTGGAGATCATTCCCATGATCGGCCCGTTCCTGGCCTTCACGCCGGCCGTCATCGTCGGGCTGTTCATCGACCCCAGCCACGCTGTCATCGTGGCGGTGTACGCGCTCATCATCCAGCAGATCGAGAGCAACATCCTGGTGCCGCGGGTCATGGGCCACACGGTTGGCGTGAGCCCGCTGACGGTTCTCCTGGGCATTCTCATCGGCTCGTCGCTGGCGGGGTTGCCTGGCGCATTTCTGGCGGTGCCCATCGCCGGCGCGGTGCAGGTTATCATCGCCCACCTGCTGCAGAGCGAGGACCCGTCTCAGGCGGAGGTGCACATCCCGCGGGAGCGCCTGCCGCAGCAGCAGGGTGGCAAGGGTGAGATCGCCGCCCCGGACCCCCGCCCCGCGCCCGTTCCCTGACGAACGAACACTAGCTGATAGCTGATAGCTGATAGCTGGTAGCTCGGATGGTGATGCTCTCGGGGTTCCTGCGCTTTCGTCTCGAGGATCGACAGCGCCAGCGGGGCCGGCTGGTGGACCTGGCGGTGGACCTGTCGGACGGCGACTACCCGCCCGTTGTGCGGCTGCTGCTGCGCGGCCCGGGCCGCGGCCAGCGCGACCTCCCCTGGGACGCCGTGCAGACCGTCGACTGGGAGCTGCGGCAAATCCTCGTCCACGACCTCGGCGCCGCCAGGGCCGCGCCGCCAGAAGCGCTGACCCGCGCCGTCCTGCTCAAACGGGACGTCATGGATGCCCTGCTGCTCGACGTGGCCGCCCGCCAGACCATGCGCGCCAACGACCTCTGGCTGTCTGAGATCGACGGCTGCCTGCGCCTGCAAGGGGCGGACGTCAGCCCGTGGGCCGTGCTGCGCCGCATTGGGCGCGGCCTGTTTGGGCGGGGCGCTGATCGCCGTCTGCTCGATTGGCGCGACATGGAGTTCCTCCGCGGCGACCCGCGCGCCGCCACCCGGGGGCGCGACTACCACCGACGCGTGGCCAGCCTGCAGCCGGCCGAGATCGCGCGCCTGCTGGACCAGCTGCCGTATCTGCACGCCGCCGAGCTGCTCATGCTGATCCCCGACGACGTAGCCACCGACACTCTCGAGGCGATGTCGCCCGAGCGGCAGATCCAGGTGTTCGAGGAGCTGGACCACGAGCGGGCCATCCGCCTGCTGAACCTGATGGCGCCCGACCTGGCCGCCGACCTGCTCGGGCGGCTGACCCCCGAACAGGCCGCTTCGGAGCTCGCCGCCCTGCCGGCGGCGCGCCGCGCGCCGGTCATTGATCTGCTGCGGTACCCCGAGGACACGGCCGGCGGCATGATGACCAACGACCTCGCCCGTCTGCCGATTCGGCTGACCGTGGGCGCGGCGCGCCAGGCGCTGCGCGACCAGCTGAGCCGGCCGGACTTCGTCTACTACGTCTACGTCGTCGACCAGTCCGACCAGGATCGGCTCCTGGGCGTGGTGACGCTCCGCGAGCTGCTGCTCGCCGACGAGTCGACGCCGCTCCGCGACGTGATGCGGCGGGCCACGGTGACGCTCGATCCGCTCCAGCCGGCCGCGGCCGCGGCGCGCCAGGTGGCGGAGCAGCACCTGGCCGCCTTGCCAGTGGTGACCCGCGACGGACGCCTGGTGGGCGCGGTGACCGCGGACGCGGCCCTGATCCAGCTGGCGCCCCCGGACCTGAGGGCCGAAGCGCCGAGGCTGTTCTCCTAGCTATCAGCCATCAGCGGTCAGCTATCAGCTAGAAGAGCGTTCGGCCGTGTCGGGTCGAGGTGGGGCGGGCCACGCTCCCGGATGCGTGCTGACGGCTGACTGCTGATAGCTGACAGCTCGTCCGCTGACAGCTCGTCTACACTTCGCACGATGGACGATGAGACGCCCGAGATGGAGTCGCTGTCGCAGGAGATGCGGCAGGTCATGGCGGCCTGGGTGGCCGACCCGAAGAACGAGCTCCTCCAGCGCCAGTACCGCGAGCTCCAACGCCGCTACCAGCGGCTCTTCTTAAACTTCAAGCAGGGCCAGCGCAACGGTGTCGCCTAACCGACCAGTCGCCTGCCAGCTCACGCTGGCGGCAGGCCCGCGCGCGCCACGACCCGCGCTCGCTGCGCGACCGCGTCGGTACACACCTCGTCGCCGGGCAGCGTCGTCGGCACGCCCTCGTCCACCAGCACACGGCCGCCGACGAGGACTGTGCGCACGTCGCCCGCGCAGGCCGAGTACACCAGCCGCGTGTACACGTCCTCCGGCCCAACCGCGTGCGGCGCCCGGAGGTCGACGATCGCCAGGTCGGCCTGCTTGCCCGTCTCCAGGCTGCCGATCTCGGCATCGAGCCCCATCGCCCGCGCGCCGCCGACGGTCGCCAGCTCGAAGGCGTCGGCCGCTGGTAGAGCGTCTGGCCCTCCGCGACACGTCGCCAGCAGCGCCGCCAGCCGCAGCTCCTCCCAACCATCGAGACGGTTGTTCGACGCCGCGCCGTCCGAGCCCAGCGCCACGTTGATGCCGCGGTCCAGGTAGTCGACCACGGGCGCGATGCCCGACCCCAGCTTGAGGTTGCACGACGGACAGTGCACGACGCTGGCGCCGGTAGTGGCCAGCTTGTCAAGCTCCTCGGGCTCCGGCCAGACGCAGTGCGCCAGGCAGGCGTTGGCGTTGGCGAGCCCCAGGTCGGCCAGGAGCGCAATATTGGAGGCGCCGAACTGCTTGCGGACGAGCTCCGTCTCGGCGCGCTGCTCGCTCGCGTGCGTGTGGACCAGCATGTCCTCGGCGCGGGCCCGAACGGCCACGCTGCGCAGCAGGTCGAGCGTGCACGTCAGCGCGAAGCGCGGGCAGTACGCATAGCGCAACCGACCAGCCTCAGCGCCGTGCCATTTCTGTGCCAGTCGGTCGCTCTCCTTGAGTGTCGCCGCCGTCGTCTCCAGGAGGCCGGCTGGTACGCCGTCGCCGGTGTCCATCATCGCTTTGCCACCGGTGTACCGGATGCCCGCCGCTGCCGCCGTCTCGAACAGCGTGTCCGTGTGGGCCACCGTGCCCATGTCCAGGATGGTCGTCGTCCCACCGAGCAGCAGCTCCGCGATGCCCAGCCGCGCCGACGCCCGGAGCGAGTCCGGGTCGTGGGCGGCCTCCAGCGGCCAGATGCGCTCGCGCAGCCAGCTCAGCAGCGGCCGCTCCTCGGCGAGGCCGCGGAAGAGCGTCTGGCACAGGTGGACGTGCGCCTGCACCAGGCCCGGCACGACCACCCGGCCCGTCGCATCGATGGACCGGTTCGCTGGCTGGGCTCCGTCCGGCGCGGCGATGGCCTCGATACGGCCTGCGTCGTCGATGAGGAGATCGCCAAGCGCCACGGTGCGCTTCGCGTCCATGGTGACGAGGGTGCCGCCACGGATGGCGAGCGCGGTCACCGCCTCACTCGCGCGCCAGCGAGAGGAAGATGGACCCGTACGGCGGTCGTGGGTCGCAGTACACCCTGGTGCGCTCGTCGGTGGGCGAGACGAACGCGGTGTCCCAGAGGCGATTCTGGGCCTCGAAGCTGACCTCGGCGATCTGCGGGAATCGGGCGAGCAGTCGCTGGCCCATCTCGTGGACCAGGTGCTGAATGGACAGGCTGACGAAGTCGTGGAAGACGACCCCGACGAAGTCGCGCACCTGCTCGCTGGCCAGGTACCGCGTGTGGTCCGAGCCGACCGCGTCGCCGACGTCGCCGTACCGCCAGAACAGGTCGAGGTAGATGAACAGGGGGCGGTCCACCGCTTCCGGGAGTGTCGTGTACTCGTCGCGGACGAAGCGGGTGAACGAGCTGCCGGTCACTTTGATCAGCTGCAGGCCGAGCCGGCCACACTGGTGGTCCACGAGTCGAGCCTCCCCGTCGTCGCGGACCAGCTCCATGTGGCTGTAGCCGTAGTCGTCGCGCGACCGGCTGAAGAGAGTCCCGCTGTGCCCGCCAGGAATTGGCGCGGCGGCGAACGGCACCTGGCGCGAACGGAGCCGTAGCGCCTCCAGGTGTGGCCAGGTCTCCAGGAACCGCTGCCCCAGGAAGTGGAGCAGCCCCTCCTGGGTGGCGCCGGGGTAGTCGAGGGCCGACTGGAGAATGAAGTTCTTCATCGTGTCGGTGGCGACGACGTTCGCGTTATCTCCGGCCGTGTACGCGGGGAGAAAATTGTTCCCGAGAACCTCGACGTCGACCTCGGCCGCGAACAGGGTGTTGTCGCCGCCGGTGAACGGCGATTCGGGGATGGCCACCAGCCCGGAGAGGGGTGTGGCGTAGGTGCGGTAGAGGGCAACGTGCGCCTTGCCGTAGCGGATTGCCGTGTGCATGGGGTCAGCTGCCTCGGTAGGTCGTCGCGCCGTACGGCGCGAGCAAGAGGGGGATGTGGTAGTGGCGGTCGGCCGCGCTGGCGCGAAACTGGATCGCCACAGCGTGGAGGAACGGGGCCGCGCGGCCGCGTCGTTCGAGATAGCCGCCGGCGTCGAAGCGCAGCTCGTACAGGCCGGCGTCGAGCCCGGCGGCCAGCTCGGCGATCCGGCCATCGGCGTCCGTCTCGGCGCTGGCGACCGGCACCAGCCCAGCCGGCGTCAGCTGCTGGACCGTCACCAGGACACCAGCAGCGGGGGCGCCGATCTCCGTGTCCAGGACGTGGGTGGAGAGTGAGGGCCCGGTCACACGCCGGCCGCCGTGGCGGCGTGGGTCGCCAGGGCCACGTCCGCCGCGCCAGCCGCCACCGGGTGGCCGTGGGCACGGAGAACCCGCCCGAGCGCGTCCAGCAGGGTCAAGACAGTATCTAGGCGCGCGTTGTACCCCATGGTGCCGATGCGCCAGACGCGGCCGCGCAGCGGCCCGAAGGCCGCCATAACCTCGATCCCGTGCTCCTCGCGCAGCTGGTCGCGCACGCCCGACTCGCTGACGCCGTCGGGCACCTCGACCAGGGCGATCATGGGGACCTTGTGCTGGCGGTCGCCGAAGAGGGCCAGGCCCATCGCCACGAGGCCCGCTGCCATGGCGCTGCCGACGCGGCGGTGCCGCAGCCAGCGCGCCTCGAGTCCCTCCTCGGCCACGACGCGGAGAGCTTCGCGCAGCGCGTACACCATGCTGGTCGGGGCCGTGTGGTGGTTCCAGCGCTCGGGGCTCCAGTACGCCTGGAGCTGGATCAGGTCGAGATAGTTCGTCCGCGGCGGCTCGCGTCGGCGGCGCATGGCGTCCTCGACGCGCTCGTTGTAGGTCACCGGCGCCATGCCTGGCGGCCCGCCGAGCGACTTCTGCAGCCCGGCCATGGCGGCATCCATGCCCCAGTCGTCGACGCGCACCTCGCAGCCGCCCAGCGTCAGCACCGCGTCGACGGCGACCAGAGCATCGTGCTCGTGGGCGACCCGCACGATGTCGTCGAGCGGTTGGAGGATGCCGGTCGACGTGTCGGCGTGGACGACGGCCACCAGCTTCGCGGGCTTCTGCCGCAGGCAGGCGAGCACGGCGTCCGGGTCGACGACCTGGCCCCACTCCGCCACCACCGGCGCCACCTCGGCGCCGTAGCGCGCCGCGATCTCGCAGAACAGCTCGCCGAATCGGCCGGAGTTGGCCACCACGACGCGGTCGCCCGGCTCGACCACGCTCGCCAGCACGGCCTCGATCCCGGCGCGCGACGCGCCCGACACGGGAAAAGCGTGCCGGTTAGCGGTCAAGAACGTGCGCCGCAGCAGCCGCATCACGTCGTCCATGATCGTGGTGAAGGCGGGATCGAACTGGCCGACGAGCGGCGTGGCCATGGCCCGCAGGACGCGTGGGTCAGGGTTGCTCGGGCCAGATCCCATGAGGAGCCGCGGTGGCGGGTCCAGGTCGCCGACGCGTGGCGGCTCAGCGTGCGGCATGGGGGTCCGCCGTCTCGGCGCCGGGAAAAAACTTGCCGTCGCGGGAGCCGGCGGCGCGCAGCAGGTCGGCGATCCGCGATGGCCCGAGGGGTGTCGCGTCCACGCGCACGCCGAGGTGGCCGAGGGCGTCTTCGACGGCGTTGGCGATGGCGGGTGGCGGAGCCATAGCGCCCCCCTCGCCGAGGCCCTTGACCCCGAGCGGATTCAGAGGTGACGGCGTATGCAGGTGGGCGATGCGGATCGGCGGCAGCTGGCGCGCCGAGGGCATGCAGTAGTCGAGCAGGGACTGGGCGGTCAGCTGCCCGTTCTCGTCATAGGTCAGCTCCTCGTACAGGGCACCGCCGATGCCCTGGGCGACGCCGCCGACGATCTGGCCCTCGACGATCATGGGATTGACCAGCGGGCCGGCGTCGCTCACCGCCACGTAGTCGAGGATGTGCGCTTCCAGGGTGTCGCGGTCGATCTCGACGGTCGCCACGTGGATGCCGCTGGCGAACGCTGCCCGGGGCGCCAGGAAGTAGTGGGTGGTCTCCAGCCCGGGCTCCATCCCGTCAGGGAGCGACTTGCCCGGCGCGGCCGCCGCGCTCAGCTCGCCCAGGGACAGCCGCCGCGGCGGCGCGCCGCGCACCTGCACCCCGCCGTCCACCAGCTCCAGATCCTCCGGCGCCGCCTCCAGCAGGTGCGCGGCTAGCTGCAGCGCTTTCTGCTTGACGCGTCGCGCCGCGGCCAGAGCCCCGTTGCCCGCGACCACGGCGTTCCGACTGGCGTACGTGCCCACGCCGTACGGGATGGCGTCCGTGTCGCCGTGGCGGACGCTGACGGCCTCCGGCGTCACCCCCAGCTCGTCGGCCACGATCTGGGCCAGCGCCGTGGCAGTGCCCTGTCCGTGCGGCGAGCAGCCGGTCACCAGGGACAGCGTACCGGTCGGGTCGACACGCAGCACACTTCCCTCGTGCGGGCCGAGCCCGGTCAGCATGACGTACGCCGCCAGCCCGATGCCCAGCAGGCGGCCCTGCGGGCCCCTGGCTCGTTCGGCGGCCTGCTCGGCGCGCCGCTCGGCGTAGCCAGCAAGATCGAGCGCGCGGTCCAGGCCGGCGGCGTACTCGCCACTGTCGTAGACGACGGGCGTCTGGGCGGACTCCGTGCCGACGTCCCAGGGGAACTCGTCAGGGCGAATGAAGTTGTTCCGCCGCATCTGGGCTGGGTCGATCCCGAGCTCCTGGGCGGCCCGATCGACGATGCGCTCCATGGCGAAGACGGCCTCCGGCTGGCCGGCGCCCCGGTACGCCGCGGCCGGCGCCTTGTTGGTCAGCGCCACCCGGACGCGGCACGCGTAGTTGTGGAAGCGGTACGGGCCAGGCAGGCCGGCAGCCGTGAGTGACGGGCACAGGACCCCGAGCGCCCGGGTGTACGCGCCCTGGTCGGTGAGCACGTCGGCGCGCAGGCCCAGGATCGTGCCGTCCTGGCGAAGCGCGAGCTCCATGTCGTGCCACTGCTCGCGCGCGTGGACGCTCGTGCACAGGTGCTCGCGCCGCGTCTCCACCCACTTCACCGGTCGGCCCAGGCGCCGCGCCAGCAGGCACAGCACCAGCTCCTCAGGATAAACGTCCTGCTTGATGCCGAAGCCGCCGCCGACGTCGGGCGCGATGACGTGGACCGCGTGGAGGGGCAGCGCCAGAGCGGCCGCCAACGACTCGCGCACGGTGTGCGGCCACTGAGTGGAGGACCAGACGGTGACCTGTCCGCGGCCCGCGTCCCACGACGCCGCCACGCCCCGCGCCTCGAGCGGCATCCCGGTATAGCGCTGGACGTAGAAACGGCCGCGCACCACCCGATCCGCCTGCCGGAACGCCTCATCCGGGTCGCCGATGCGTACGTCGAAAGTGGCCGCGAGGTTGTCGCCGAGCTGAGGGTGCAGCAGCGGGGCTCCCTCGGCGACTGCTCGGGTAGCGGAGGGCACTGGGTCGAGCGCGTCGTACTCGACGACGACGGCTCCCACCCCATCGACCGCCAGCCCGCGGTCGTCGGCGACCACCGCCGCGATGGGTTCGCCGACGTAGCGCACCACGCCATCGGCCAGGAAGGGCTGGGAGCACGGGCGCAAGGACGGGTGCGAGACGGTCGTCGGGATGGTGCGAGCGACCCGGCCCGGGCCGGGCGGCGCCTCCCGCGCAACGTCGCGGGCGTCGATAGCGGCGACGACGCCAGGCAGCGCCAGCGCCGGCCCAAGGTCGACCTCGGTCAGACGCCCGTGAGCCAGCTGGCTCCTGACAAACGCGACGTGGAGCAGGCCGGGCAGGGAGAGGTCCTCGATGAAGGTGGCCTGGCCGCGCAACAGTCGGGGATCCTCGAGCCGGCGGACGGACGTCCCGAAGAAACGAGAAGGCTTTGCCATGGGCATTAGATTTAAAAGGAGTACGCAGTCTACCCGCCGGGCCGGCCGATCGGGCTTGTGACGAGTGCCCAAAGTCGCCCCGGCGGCCGCGGGCCGATGTGTCATCAGCGCTGGATCCAGTGTTCGCCTCAGCCAGGTGACGGCGCGCCGTATCCTGGCGCCGTACGAATAAGGAGCTGTGCCATGACCCCTGGCGTCATCCTGTTAGCCCTGGTAGCGGTCGTCCTGCTCGTCGTGTTCTTCGCGTCGTTGCGGCTGTGCAACGAGTGGGAGCGCAAGGTAGTGCTGCGGCTCGGGCGCTTTGTCGGCGTCCGCGGCCCCGGCATCTTCTTCCTGCTGCCATTCGTCGAGCAGACGCCGTTCACGCTCGACACGCGCGTCAACAGCAGCAACATTGTGGCCGAGCAGACCCTTACCAAGGATGGCGCCTCGGTGACCGTCGACAGCATCGTGTTCTGGCGCGTCATCGACGCCGGCCGCGCCGCCATCCAGGTGACCAATTTCGCCACCGCCGTCGTCAGCGCCGCCCAGGGCGGGCTGCGCGACATCATCGGGCGCAACGATCTGGGTACTCTGCTGTCCCAGCGGCGCGAGCTGGACGATCAGCTCACCGTCATCCTCGACGAGCAGACCGAGCCCTGGGGCATCAAGGTCCAGTCAGTGGTGCTGAAGGACATCAAGGTCCCTGACAACCTTCAGGACGCGATGTCCCGGATGGCCCAGGCCGAGCGCGAGCGGCAGGCGCGGGTCATCCTGGGCGAGAGCGAGCTCAGCGTGGCGCGTCTGTTCTCCGAGGCCGGCCAGGTCTACACGCAGAACCCGACGGCGCTCCATCTCCGCGGCATGAACATGCTCTACGAGACGATGCGGTCGGGCGTCAGCACGGTGATCGTGGTGCCGTCGTCAGCGCTCGACTCGATGAACCTCGGGACGATCGGCGGGATTGGCGCGCTGGCGCAGCAGGACGGGGCCGGCCGACCGGGGGACGCGGGCCCGCCCGCTGTATCCGGCCCCCAGCTACCCCGCCCTATCGCCTAGCCGGCGTCTCCTGACAGCGCGGCCGGCTCGACGCCGTGCGTGACCGAGTCCAGGTACTCGTAGGCGGCCTTGAACCGCTGGAGGGCGCCGGCCAGGGAGTCGCCCTGGTGCGGCGCGTACGCCTCGGCCCAGCGCGCTGCCAGCTGGATGCGCGATACGGCGTCGTCACCGCCGCCGACGGAGATCTGCTGCGGCCGGTCTGCCGCGGACGCGGACGTGGAGGAAAGCTCCGCGGGCTCGCTGGCGGCCAGCGTCGAGGCGCGGAGCTCATCACCGGCGCATGCGGCGGACAGGTCGTGCTTCGCTATCACGACGCTACTGTAACCGTGCCGGGCGGGCGCGTGCTCTGGGCCGACGGGTCGACCGGCGCGGCTCAGCCGGCGGTGGCCCGGTCCGCCTCCGCGGCCGGTCGGGGCGGTCGCGCCGGTGGTGGGCCCACTTCTCCCTTGGGCCGTCCGCGCGCGAGTATGGCGTACATGCCCCGCCCCTCCATCTCGGGCGCCCGCTCGACGACCGCGATGTCCATGAGCTGCCCCGCGATGTGGTTGATCTGCGCCCGGGCGACCTCGGGGTGGGTGGATTCGCGGCCGCGGAAGCGGACGACCAGGCGCACCTTGTGGCCTTCTTCGAGGAACTTCCGCGCGGCGCGCGCCCGGACTTCCAGGTCGTGGTCGTCGGTCCGCGGTCGGAGGCGCAGCTCCTTCAGCTCCGACGTGTGCTGGTTCTTGCGGGCCGCCCGCTCCTTCTTCTCCTCCTCGTACTTGTACTTGCCATAGTCGAGGATGCGGCAGACGGGCGGAACGGCGTTCGGCGCGACCTCGACCAAGTTGAGCTCCTTGGCTCGCGCCATCTCGAGCGCCTGAGCAGTGGTCAGCACGCCGACCTGGTTGCCTTCGTCGTCGATCACGCGGACCTCGGGAACGCGGATCTGCTGGTCGACGCGCGGGCCGGACTGCACCGGTGGGCGCTGAGGGATGCTTCGGGGACTGGGTATGGGTATGTACCTCCGCAGTGCTCGAGGTAGCCTCGAGCCTGATCGGCAAGTGTACGGCACGGGACGGAGCGACTGTTAGTCCTGTGCGCGGGCCGCAGTCTGGGTGTCTGGCACGCACGAGCCAGCTGGAGTAGCGACGGCGTACCCTTACTGGGCGGGGCCGGAGGCGAACCCTCACCCGTCGCTGCGCTGCGGGGCGGAAGCGTGGCGGTTGCTCCCGCCACTTGAGGGTTCGTCTCGTTACGCGACGGCTTTGCGGGCGCTGGCGCCTCTGGCGGCGCGCGCCTTGGGCTCCCTGGTGGGCACCACCGGCATCGCCAGTGGGGCTGGCAGATCGCTGCGGGCTTCCCGGTACGCCGTCCAGCCGCCCCGGAACAGCTTCAGCTTGCCGCCCGCGAGCTCGGCGACAGTGGTCGCTACCCGGTCCAGCAGAAAGCGGTCGTGCGACGAGAAGACCACAGCGCCCGTGTAGTTGTTCAGCCCGCGCTCCAGCTCGTCCTTCGACGGCACGTCCAGGTGGTTCGTCGGCTCGTCCAGCAGCAGCAGCAGGCGCGGCTGGAGCAGGAGTTTGGTCAGGCTGAGACGGCTGCGCTCGCCACCTGACAGCCCGGCGATCTGCTTGAAGACGTCGTCCTGGGTGAACAGGAACCGCGCCAGCAGAGCCCGCACCGACTCCAGCCCCCAGCCTGCCGGCGCGTGAGCCAGGACCTCGTCGAGCACTGTACGCGACTCGTCGAGCGTCTGGGACTGGTCCTGGGCGTAGTAGCCCGGAGTCACGTTCTTGCCGAACTCCACGGTGCCCCGGTCGGGGCGGTCCAGGCCGGCGAGCACGCGCAGCAGGGTCGATTTGCCGGCGCCGTTCGGGCCGACGAGCGCGATGCGCTCGCCGCGATTGACCTCGAGGTCCAGCCCGCGCAGCACCTGGTTGTCGCCGAAGGCTTTGTACAGGCCCGCGACCGTCACGATCCGCTCCGGGCCGCGCCCACCGGCCGCCAGCTTCACGGTGATGCGGTCCCGCTCGGGCGGCGGCGCGGGCACCCGCTCCAGCTTGGCCAGGGCCTTCTCGCGGCTCTTGGCGAGCGCAGCTCGGGCAGCGTTCGCCTTGGTGGCGTTGATGAACGCCATCTGCTTGGCGATGTACTTCTGCTGTCGCTCGTACGCCGCCACCTGGTGCGCGCGCCGAGCTGTCGACTCGGCCAGGTAGACGGTGTAGTTGCCACGGTAGTCGGCTGCCTTGCCGTCGGCGAGCTCGATGGTCCGCGTCGTCACCTTGTCCAGGAAGTACCTGTCGTGGGAGACGATCAGGATCTGGCCCGGGTAATCGCTGAGGTAGCCCTCCAGCCACTCGCAGGCGGCCAGGTCCAGGTGGTTGGTAGGCTCGTCCAGCAGCAGCAGGCCGGGCTTGCGGACGAGCAGCTTGGCGAGCGCTATGCGCATCTGCCAGCCGCCCGAGAAGTCCGCGGTGCGCTTGTCGCGGTCCTCCGGCGCGAAGCCCAGTCCAGCCAGCACCTTCGCTACCTCGGCCTCGACCCGGTACCCGCCGAGCTGGTCGAACCGCTCGAGCAGCTCGCCCTGCCGGTCGATCAGCTCTTGTAGCCGCTCGTCGTCGCCGGCGCTGGCGGCCTCGCCGATCGCGGCCTCCACCTCGGACAGCTGCGCCTGCGCTTGCTGCAGGTCGGGGAAGGCCGACAGCAGCTCGGCCCACAGCGACTGGTCGCCGTTGATGCCAGCGTCCTGGGGCAGGTACGAGACGTCGCTCGCGGCGTTCTGGGTGCGCACGAGCCCTTCGTCGGCGGCCAGCTGGCCAGCCACGATCTTCAACAGGGTCGATTTGCCGGCGCCGTTCGGCCCGACGAGCCCAACCTTCTCGCGGTCGCCAAGCTCGAACGAGACGTCGTCAAGGACCTGGTGCCCGCCGTACGCTTTCTTGAGATGGGAGATTCGCAGCATGCTGTCTGTACCCTTACGTCTTACGTCTACGTCACTTTTTCCAGGGCGTGGCGGGGCCAAGCCAAGCGGACACAAAAAAAGCCCACGACCACGGTGGGCCTCACGGTGCTGCCTCAGTATAACAGTGCCGCAGGACAGATGGCCGAAGTAGTAGGCGGTCCAGGTCTGGACGTGGGCGGGGCCACTGACGTTGGCCGCGTGCGCCGGGGCAACGAGGACGCCCGGCTCATCCTGACAGTGCCGTCGCTGACGCTCGTCGCGGTTGCCGACGGCATGGGCGGGCACGCCGGTGGCGAGGTTGCCAGCGCCATCGCCATCCAGACGCTGGAGGTGGCGCTGGCAGCGTCGGGCGCCGCCGCGTCCCAGCCCGGAACGGCGCTGCGCCGCGCGGTGGAGCAGGCGAACAGGGCCGTGTGGGAGGCGGCCCGCGCGGACGCGGCCCTCGACGGTATGGGCACCACCATGGTGGCCGCGCTCATCGACGCCGACGGCCGGGCCGTGATCGCCAGCGTGGGCGACAGCCGCGCCTATCTCGTGTCGGACCACCACGCCGAGCGCATTACCCAGGACCACACCTGGGTGGCGGAGCAGGTGGTGGCCGGCGAGCTGACCCAGCACGAGGCGCGGACCAGCCCGTTTCGGGCGATCCTCACGCGGAGCATCGGGTCGGCGTCGCGCGTCGAGGTGGACCTGTTCGAGGGGGTCGAGCTGCGCGCCGCGACGGCGCTGGTGCTGTGCTCGGATGGCGTGACCGAGTACCTCGACGAGCGGGACCTGGCGCGCGCGCTTGGCGCGGCGCGGACGGCGCAGGACGCGGCGCAGGCGATGGTGCGGCTGGCGGTGGAACGGGGCGGCGCCGACAACGCCACCGTCGTAGTCGCCTGGCGGAGGTAGCTCGTTTATACTCGCGGCCATGGCTGAGCCACCAGCGCCGCGGCCCCGCCGCCCGGCGCGCGCCAGAGGCCCAAGCTCCCCGCGCGGCTCCCGCCGTCGCGCACCTCACCGCTCCGCCAACGGGTGCCCCACCGACTTCCGCGGCCGCCTGCGGTACGACCCCTTCCTGTTCGTGCTCTGCCTGGCGTGCCTCGGCTTCACCACGTGCGCCCTCGCCCTCACCTGGTGGCTGCTGGGTGGTCTGCTCCCGATAGCGCTGGCCGTTCTGTCCCTGCTGCCGGCGTTCTACCTCTTCTACATACGCGACAGCGCCACGGCCTGAGTCGGGCGGCCAGAGGCGGGCCGCCGCTGCTTCTGCCCCTCGCTCTTCTCGCCGTCCTGCTCCTCTGGCGGCCGGCGCGCGTCGCGCTTCAGGCTCTGGCCATCCTGCCGGCCGTCTTCCCCTCCGCGGCGGTCGACCCCCTCGTGCTGCTGACGCCGGCGCCCACGCGGACAGAGCACACTTTCGCGTACGCCGCCGGCACCGTGACCGCCAGCATGTTCCACCCCGCCACCCCGGGCCGGCACGGCGCCGTCGTCATGGTGCTCGGCGTGGGCCCCCTGCCCCTGAGCGGCCTGGCGGACCGCTTCGCCGAGGCGCTCGCGCGCGAGGGTGTCGTTGTGCTCATCCCCCAGTCCTCGGCGCTCCTGGCCGAGCGGCTGCTGCCCGAAGAGACGGACGCCTTCGAGCAGAGCGTCGCCCTACTCGCCGGCCAGGACGACGTCGATCCGACACGCCTCGGCTTCATCAGCTTGTCGGCCGCGGGCGGCCTCAGCGTGGTCGCCGCGGCCAGGCCGGCGCTGCGCGACCGCGTCCGCTTCGTGAACGCGCTGGGCGGCTACTACGACGCGACCCAGCTGCTCCTGGATGTAGCGAGTCGGTCCATCGACGTGGACGGCGAGGTGCGCCCCTGGGAGCCCGAGGAGCGCACCCAGCGGGTGCTGGCCATCGCCCTGACGGAGACCGTGGCCGACCCGTCGGAGCGGGCCTTGCTCGATCAGGCCTTTGTCCAGCACGCGGACGTGGCGGACTCGGCGTGGGACGGCGTCTCCCAGGAGGCGGCGAACGTCAGAGCTCTCCTCGTCGGCGGGCGAGACCGCGAAGCGACCAGCTCGACGATCGCCCGCCTGTCGCCGGCCGCCCGCGCCCGACTCGTCGCCATATCCCCATCGAGCTATCTGAGCGACGTCCACGCCCACCTGTACCTGATGCACGACACCGGCGACCAGTTCATCCCTTTCACCCAGACGCGGGCTTTGGTGGCGGCCGCCCCGCCAGGGCTGGTGCGGCGCGCCACCGAGTTCTCCATCTTCGAGCACGTGATCCCCGACCGCCCCGTTCCGTGGCAGACGTTCGTGCCCGACCTATGGGCGCTGTACTGGCACGTCCAGGCCGTCCTGTTAGAGCTCCTGTAACCTGGATTCGGCTTCTACGCTCTACGGCAAGCGCCATAGATAGACTGACGTGGGGCCGAGAATGTGACGGGACGCCAGTGAACGCAAGCGACGCACTGCAATACCTCGCGCGGCTGCTGTACCTGGCGATCTTTGTCCGGGTCACGGCGCGGGCGTTCCGACGGCCGACGAATGCCCACGTCAACGAAGCCCTGTTCTTTGGCGCCTCCGCTCTCGCCGTGGTCTTGAGCCTGAGCGTCGTGGTGCTCCACGAGTCCACCGGGGAATGGCTCGCCAGACTCACGGGGCCAGTCGTCATGGCGCTGCCGTATCTGCAGCTGCGACTGGTCGACGACTTCCATGGCGTCCCCGCCTGGCTCATGCGCGCGGCGGAGCTCGGGCTGATCGCCTCAACTGTCGCTCTGCTCGCCCTGCCGATGCCTCTGACGCCGGTGGCGACCGCCGCTCTCATCCTGTACTTCGTGGCGGTGCTGCTCTTCGACACCCTTGCGTTCGGGCGCGAGGCCCGGCGCACGACGGGCGTGACGCAACGCCGCATGCAGGCGGTCTCGCTCGGCTCGTGCTTTCTGGTGGCGGACATCCTTGCGGTTGGGCTGGCGTCGGCATTCCCTGGCCTGGCCGACGTGTGGACAGACATCTCCAGCATGTGCGGCGTGGCATCCGGGTTGAGCTACTTCGCCGGCTTCGCCCCGCCGATCTGGGTCCGCCGCGCCTGGCAGGAGCCGGAGCTGCGGGCGCTGCTGGGCCGAGCTGTCGAGCTACCCCGCATCGCCGACATGGCCGACATGGCGCGCGAGCTGGAACGGGCCAGCGCGGTCGCCCTCGGGGCCACCGGCGCGGCTCTTGGTCTCTGGGACGCCCGGGCTGGCGTGCTGCGCTTTTTCGGCAGCCCGCCAGGTATCACCACCAGCATCCCGACGGCGGACACCGGGTCGTTCAAGCTGCGCGACAACGTCTGGGAGCTCGATCCTGCCAGGCACGCCATCGCCAGCCGGCCGTTCCTCGATCAGCGCCCCCACCTGTCGCGCAACGTCCAGCGCGAGGATCCCCTCAACGCCGCCTTGTACAGGGCGAACAACGCCAGCAGCATCCTGTCGGCGCCGGTCACGGCTGGAGAGCAGCGGCTCGGGGTCCTGCTCGTGTATGCGCCGCGCGAGCCGATCTTCGCCGAGAGTGACCTCGAGCTGATCCAGCTCCTGGCCGACCAGGCGGCGGTCATCCTGGAGAGCCGCCAGCTGATCGACCAGGCGGGACGAATGAGCGCCCGCGAGCAGGCGGCGCATCTCAAGGAAGACTTCTTGTCCTCGGCCGCCCACGACCTCAAGACACCGCTGACAGGCATCATCGCCCAGGCGCAGCTGATGCAGCGGCGTGCCCAGCGCAACCCGGCCGACCCCACTGACCAGGTGGGCCTGGAGCGCATCGTCCGCCAGGGGCAGCGGCTCAAGACTCTCGTGCTCGAGCTGCTCGACGGCGTCCGCTTCGACGCCGGCAGCGTGGTCCTCACCCGCACCGTTTTCGACCTCGCGGCGGGGGCCCGCGAAGTATGCGACCGCGACGTGTCGACTCAGCACCGCCTCAGCCTCGACGCGGACGAGCCAGTCATTGGCGCGTTCGACCGCCTACGCATCTCGCAGCTGCTCGAAAATCTCGTCGACAACGCCGTGAAGTACAGTCCGGACGGCGGCGACATCCTGGTGCGCGTCTGGCGGGAGGGCAGCTGCGTGCGGGTCTCCGTGAAGGACCAGGGCATCGGCATTCCGACCCAGGACCTGCCGACCCTGTTCGAGCGGTTCCACCGGGGCAGCAACGTCGACGACCGCCGCTTCGCTGGCCTCGGGCTGGGCCTGTACTTCTGCCGCCAGATCGCCGAGCAGCACGGCGGCCGGATCTGGGCTGAGAGCACGGCGGGGCGGGGCAGCACCTTCCACGTCGCGCTGCCGTTGGCCCCGGCCCCGGCGGCCAGGGCAGACGGCCCCGGCGAGGTCGTCAGCCACGAGCCCGTGAGCGCCTGACGAATCGGGACGGGCGACAGGGTGGTGGGTCAGGTGGAGCTGATGCGGCGTGTTCTGGCGGCCGCCCTGGCGGCGGTCGAGCCCGGGCGGGCCGTGCGCGCGGCTGCCCGCGTGGAGGACGGGGCTCTGCTCGTCGGCACGCGCCGCTACCCGCTCTCGCAGCTGCGACGGATCGTCGTCGTCGGCGCGGGAAAAGCGTCGGCGCCCATGGCCGCCGCCATCGAGGATTTGCTCCAGCTCCAGCTCCAGCACCAGGGCGACGCGCCGCCAGTGGCGGGCCAGGTGGTCGTGCGCTATGGCCACGCCGCCCCGACGCGCCGCGTGCGCATCATCGAGGCGGCCCACCCGATACCCGACGCGGCCGGCGTCGCGGCGACGGGCGAGATCGCGGCTCTGCTCCAGGATGCCGACGAGCGCGACCTTGTCTTGTGCCTGATCTCGGGGGGCGGCTCCGCCCTGCTCACCCTGCCGGTGGCCGGGCTGTCCCTCGACGACCTCCGCCAGACCACCGACGCCCTGCTGCGGTCCGGCGCCACGATCAACGAGATCAACACGCTGCGCAAGCACCTGGATGAGGTCAAAGGCGGCGGCCTTGCCCGTCTGGCGGCGCCGGCCCCGCTCGTCACGCTCATCCTCAGTGACGTCGTCGGCAACCCGCTGGACGCCATCGCCTCCGGGCCCACCGTGCCGGACACGACCACCTGGGCGGACGTCGGCGGTGTGCTGGACCGCTACCAGCTGTGGGAGGCCGTTCCGGGAAGCGTCCGCGAGCGTACCCGCGCCGGCCTCGCTGGTGAGCTGCCAGACACCCCCAAACCGGGCGCCGCGCTGTTCGACCACGTCCAGACGGAGGTCGTCGGGAGCAATCTGCTCGCGTGCCAGGCCGCCGCGGCGGAAGCCGAGCGTCTCGGCTTGCGCAGCCTCATTCTGTCGACGTTCGTCGAGGGCGAAGCGCGCGAGGTAGCCAAGGTCCTGGCCGGCACGCTGCGCGAAGTCCATGGCAGCGGAAACCCGCTGCCACGGCCGTGCTGCCTGATCGCCGGGGGCGAGACGACGGTGACTGTGCGCGGCGCGGGCAAGGGCGGCCGCAACCAGGAGCTCGCCCTGGCGGCCGCCGCCCCGCTGCGTGGGCTGCCCGACGTCCTACTGGCGAGCATCGGGACTGACGGCAACGACGGGCCCACGGACGCTGCCGGCGCCTGGGTCGACGGCACGACGCTCGACCGGGCGCGCGCGGCGGGGCTAGACCCGGCTCAGTACCTCGCGGACAACGACGCCTACGCCTTCTTCGCCGGCCTCGACAACCTGGTCAAGACAGGCCCGACCAACACCAACGTCAACGACCTGTGCCTGATGTTTGCGTTTTAGCTGTCAGCTATCAGCCGTCAGCCGTCAGCCCGTACCAGGGAGTGGCGCGCTGCGTCTGGGGCCGACACGGCCGTACGCTTCTTAGCTGATAGCTGATAGCTGATAGCTGATAGCTGATAGCTGATAGCTGATAGCTGATAGCTGATAGCTCGTCAGGCTGCCACGGGCACTGGCAGGTCGACGTGGGTCTTGGCCAGAGCCGCGTCCATGGTTGCCTGGCTCTTCGGGTCGATCGGCACCAGGGGCAGCCGCGGGTTGCCGACCGGCATGCCGACGCGGTTCAGCGCGTACTTCAGCGGGATCGGGCTGCTCGTCACGAAGAGCGCGTCCACCAGCGGCATGAGCGCGTGGTGCCGGCGTGCGGCGTCCGCCGTCTCCCCCTGCACGTAGGCGCCGATCAGCTCGGCGATCTGCTGGCCGACCAGGTGCGCCGCCACGGACACCACGCCGTAGCCGCCGAGCGCCAGGATGGTCAGAATGTCGCCGTCGTTGCCGCTCCAGACCCGGAAGCCGTCAGGAGCGCCGCTGATGATGTCGCCGATCTGCTTGAAGTTGCCGCTGGCTTCTTTGACGCCCACGATGTTCGGCACGTCGCGCGCCAGACGGAGCGTGGTCGCCGCCTCCATGTTGCGCGGCGACCGGGCCGGGATGTTGTACAGGATTACCGGCAGCGAGACGGCCCGGGCGATCGTCGCGAAGTGCTGGTACAGCCCTTCCTGCGGCGGGTTGTTGTAGTAGGGGACCGTTCCCAGGATGCCGTCCACCCCGAGGCGCTCGGCCTCGCGCGACAGGTGGACGCTCTCCGCTGTGTTGTAGGTCGTCGTGCCAGCGATGACCGGCGCGCCGCGCCGGTGGGCCACCGCGGCGGTTGCCTCCAGCAGGCTCAGCTTCTCCTCGTTGGACAGCGTCGGCGACTCGCCAGTGGTACCGCAGACGACCAGCCCTTCGGAGCCGGACGCCAGCAGGGCGTCGGCGAGGCGCTCGGCGCCGTGAAGATCCAGCTGCCCGTCGTCGGCGAACGGCGTCGCCATCGCCGTCAAGACTCGACCGAAGCGCGCCTCTGTCACCTGTCTACCCTCCCGCGTGCATCTGCGCGACGCCGCTGTGCCAGCCATTGCGGGCCACGAGCTCGAACACCTGGACGGCATTCAGCGCCGCGCCCTTCCTCAGGTTATCACCGACCACCCACAGAGCGAGCCCGCGCGGATGCGACGGATCCTGGCGGATGCGGCCGACAAAGACCTCGTCGCGGCCGGCCACGTCCATGGGCGTGGGGTACAGCGACTTTTCCGGGTCGTCGAGCACGACCACGCCGGGCGCCTGGCGCAGGATCTCGCGGGCCTCCTCGGCAGCCATGGGGCGCGCCAGCTCGACGTGCACCGCCTCCGAGTGGCTCACCGGAACGGGGACGCGGACGCACGTCGCGCTCACCGCGAGCCCGGGCTCGTGGAAGATCTTGCGCGTCTCCTGGACCATCTTCAGCTCCTCGCTGAACAGCCCGTCCCCCTTGTAGCCGCCGATCTCCGGGATCAGGTTGTGATGGATCTGGTGCGGGTAGACCACGGGGGCCGAGTCCCGGCCGGCAACGAGGTCGTCGACCTGGGTGCGCAGCTCGTCCACGGCCCGCCAGCCGGTGCCCGAGACGGACTGATAGGTGTCGACGATGATCCGGGTGATGCGGGCGGCCTGGTGCAGCGGCCACAGGGCGACCACCATCTGCGTGGTGGAGCAGTTCGGCCCCGCGATGATCCCGTGGTGGTCGCGCGCATCGTCCGGGTTGACCTCCGGCACGACGAGCGGGACCGACGGGTCCATGCGCCAGGCGTTGGACTTGTCCACGTCGAGGGCCCCGGCGCTGGCGATGGCGGGCCCGTACGCGCGGGCGAGGTCGTCGCCGACGGCGGTGACGACGAAGTCCAGTCCCGTGAACAGGCCCGGATCGGGGCGGGCGAGCTCGACCTGGTACTCGAGGCCGCGCACGCGGCGCCGCTGGCCGGCGCTCCGCTCGGAGGCGAACAGGCGCAGCGTACGAATGGGGAGGCCGGGCCGGTCGCCCGCTTCGAGGATGCGCAGAAACTCCTGGCCAACCTGGCCGGTTGCTCCCACGACGCCGATGGCGTAGCCGGACCCGCTGGGCCGGCTCAGGGTGGGGGGTGGCGGTGGAGAGTCGGGGACGGGGACGGGGACAGGGACAGGGACAGAAGTGCCGTGGACCATGGAGTGCTGCCCATTATGCGGTGTGTGCCTGGGCCACGTCGCCCCAGTTGGGAGCGACTACGTGCCGAGCCCCATCACTGTGTCGAGCCCGCGGATGAGCCCGGGGGAGGCGGCGTCCATCGCCGCGCGGATGCTCAGCGCGACGCCCGACAGGTACAGGTCGCGGCCGGTGGCGTCGTGGCGGATGGTGAGCGTCTGACCTGTGCCGCCGAAGATGACCTCCTGGTGGGCCACCAGTCCTGGCAGCCGCACGCTGTGCACGCGAACGCCGCCCTCGATAGCGCCCCGGGCTCCCTCGAGCGTCCACCGCCCGACCGGCGGATCGACCAGGTCGGCGCCGTGGGCCGCGCGGATAGCGCGCGCGGTGGCGACCGCCGTACCCGACGGCGCGTCGGCCTTGGCGCCGTGGTGCATCTCGATGATCTCGGCGGCCTCGAGGTACCGGGCCGCGATGCGGGCGAAGTGCATCATCAGCGCGGCGCCGACGGCGAAGTTGGGCGCCCAGACGCCGCCGATGCCGCGGTCCTCGAGCGCGGCATTGAGCTCGGACAGGTCGGCCGCCGAGAGCCCGGTCGTCCCGCTCACGGGGCGAACGCCGGCCCGGGCAGCCCGCAGCAGGATGGCCGGCGCCGCTTCGGCCGTCGTGAAGTCGACCAGGGCGTCGGCCCGCGACAGCAGCCGGTCGAGGGTGGCGGCGGCGTCGGCGCGGCCGAAGCCGCCGATCACCTCGACACCGTCCAGCCCGGGCAGGCCGGCGACCATCACCTGGCCGACGCGCCCCCCCGCGCCGGCCACGATGACCCTTGTCATGCTCGGCGGGTGCCCGCGCTACTCGGTGTCGCCGGTCGGACGCATGGACGAGCGGCGGCCGCGGTCGGAGCCACGCTCGCGCGGCGGCCCGGCCGGGCGCGGCGACCGACTTCCGCCGTCGGGGCGAGGGCCGCCCTCGCGCCGCGGGCCGCGGTCGCCAAACCCACCGCCCGGCCGGTCGCGGAAGCCGCCGCCACCGCCACCCTCGCGGCCACGGCGCTCGTCGAACGGGCGCCGCCGCAACGGCTGGTCCTCGCCGCCGACCTCGGCCGGCGCGCCGCCCGGCTCGAACTCGTCGCCGGGGGCGCTCGGTCTACCCTGTTCGCCCTGTTCGCCCTGCCCGTCGCCTGGTTCGAGCAGCGCGCGGTGGGACAGGTTGACGCGGCCCTGGCGGTCGATCTCCGTGACCAGCACCTGGATCGGGTCGCCAATCTTGACGACGTCCTCGACGCTCGGCACGCGGTAGTTGGCCAGCTCGGAGATGTGGACGAGGCCTTCCTTTCCGGGCACGAGCTCGACGAAGGCTCCGAAGGGCATGATCCGGGTGACCTTGCCGGTGTAGATCTCGCCCGGCTCGACCTCGCGGGTCAGGGCGCGGATCATGTCGACGGCCTTCTGCGTGTTCTCGGCGTTGCTGGAGCCGATGTTCACCGAGCCGTCGTCCTGGATGTCGATGGTGGTCTTGGTCTCTTCGGTGATTTTGCGGATCATCTTGCCGCCTGGGCCGATGATGTCGCGGATCTTGTCCGGCGGGATGCGGATGGTGGTGATCCGGGGCGCGAACTCGCTCACCTCGGCCCGCGGCTTGGAGATGACCGCGTCCATCTTGTCCAGGATGAACAGGCGTCCGGCGCGCGCCTGGTCCAGCGCCTCGCGCAGGATCTGCTCGGTCAGGCCGGCGACCTTGATGTCCATCTGGATGGCGGTGACCCCGGTGCGGGTGCCGGTCACCTTGAAGTCCATGTCGCCCAGGGCGTCCTCGACGCCCTGGATGTCCGTCAGGATGGCGTACTTGCCCTGGGCCGAGCCGTCCTCGGTGATCAGGCCCATGGCCACGCCGCCGACGGACGCCTTCAGCGGGACGCCCGCGTCGAGCAGCGCCAGGGTGCTGCCACAGGTGGACGCCATGGACGTGGACCCGTTGGAGGAGAGCGTGTCAGAGACGACGCGGACCACGTACGGGAACTCCGTCTCGTCCGGTAGCACGGCGACCAGCGCGCGCTCGGCGAGGGCGCCGTGGCCTATGTCGCGGCGGCTCGTGCCGCGCAGCTGGCGCGCCTCGCCCACGCTGAAGGGCGGGAAGTTGTAGTGGTGCATGTACCGCTTCGGCTCGTCGAGGCCGATGGAGTCGATCGACTGCTCATCGGCGTGGGTGCCGAGCGTGGCCACGCTCATGACCTGCGTCTGGCCGCGGGTGAACAGGCCCGAGCCGTGCACCCGTGGCAGCACGCCCACCTCCACCGAGATGGGGCGGATCTCCGTCGCGCCACGGCCGTCCGGACGCGTGCCCTCGTTCAGGATCTTCGAGCGGACCAGCTCCTTCTCCAGGCTCTCGAACAGCTTGGTGAGGGCCTTGGGATCGTGCCCCTGCGCGGCCATCTCGGCCACGACGCCGCGCCGCAGGGTGGCCGTCGCCTGTTCGCGGCCCGCCTTGTTCGGGTTGTAGATGGCCGCTTCGAGCTCGCCGCCAAGCCGGGCGCGCAGCAGGGATTTCAGCTCCTCGTCCACGGCTGGCGGGGTGATCGTGAACTTCGGCTTGCCGGCCAGCTCACGCAGCCGCTCCTGGGCATCGATCAGCGGCTGCATGGCGCGGTGACCGGTCATGATGGCCTCGAGGATGAGGTCCTCAGGCAGCTGATTTGCCCCGGCCTCCACCATGAGCACGGCGTCGCGGGTGCCAGCGACGGTCAGCTCCAGCAATGACTCGTCGTAGAGCTGCCGCATGGTCGGGTTGACGACCAGCTTGCCGTCGATGTAGCCGACCTTGACGGCGGCCACGGGACCCTGGAACGGGATGCTGGACAGGTGGAGGGCGGTGCTGGCGCCGACGATGCTGAGGATCGACGGGTCGTTCACCTGGTCCGCCGACATCACCAGGTTGATGATCTGCACGTCGTTGCGGAAGGACTTGGGAAACAGCGGCCGGATGGGCCGGTCGGTCAGGCGAGCGGCCAGTGTGGCCTGCTCCCCGGGCCTGCCCTCGCGTTTGATGAAGCCGCCGGGGATCTTGCCCGCCGCGTACATGCGCTCTTCGTACTCGACGGTGAGGGGGAAGAAGTCGATCCCCTCGCGCGGCTCGGGCGACGACACGGCCGTCGCCAACAGAACGGTGTCGCCGTAGTGCAGCAGGGCGGAGCCATCCGCCAGACCGGCGACACGCCCCGTCTCGATGCTCAGGGTGCGACCGGCCAGCTCGACGTCAATCTTGTTCGTTGTCAAACAGTGCTCCTGGGTCTCTGGTCCGTGGACCAGGGTCCGTCACACGCCGCGGGTCGTCGGTGACCGCCAACCGCCATGGTCGGCATGCGCGCGGGCTGTCCCCGGGACGGAAGCCGTCCGCAGCCCGCTGGTCGCACAATGAGGGTCACCTGTCCACGCCGATCGCGTGTCCGGGACGATGATGTGATAAGACCGGCAGCGCGCCGGCAGCAGTTCACCCGACCGCTCGTCGCTCTTGGCGCTCAGCGGCGGAGCCCAAGCTCGGCGATCAGGGCGAGGTAGCGCTCGTGGTGGTGCCGGCTCAGGTAGTTGAGGAGCCGCCGGCGTTGGCCCACCATCTTGAGCAGGCCGCGGCGGGAGTGGTTGTCGTGCTTGTGCGCCCGCAAGTGCTCGGCGAGGGTCAGGATTCGGCTGGTCAGAAGGGCCACCTGGACGTCGGCTGAGCCCGAGTCGGTGGGGTGGAGGCGATGCTTCTCGACAATCGCCCCCTTGTCGGCCGCGGCGAGGGCCATGCGTACGTGTCCTCCTCGACGGGCGCTCCAACTGGGGCGAGGCAGCGCACACCCGGCGCCCGCTCTTCGATCCTTGAACGTGTGAGTGCGGCGCAGTATAGCAAACGAGCTCAGTCGATATGCCCATACGCGGGCAGGGTGAGGAACTCGACGAACCGCTCGCTCAGCGCCACGTCCTCGAACAGCCGCTGCGCCTCGGCAAACCGCCCCCGCTCGAACGCCTCCCCGCCAACCGCCTCCCTGATCCGGGCCAGCTCCTCCTGCTCGATCGCTCTGACCAGCTCCGGCGTGATCCGGCGTCCGTCGGCCAGGTGTGCGCCGTGGTGGACCCACTGCCACACCTGCGAGCGCGAGATCTCGGCCGTCGCCGCGTCCTCCATCAGGTTGGCGATGGCCGCCGCGCCCGTGCCCCGGAGCCAGGACTCGATGTACTGCACGCCAACGCTCACATTGCCGCGCAGGCCCGCTTCGGTGATCGCCCCGTCCGCGATGCGCAGGTCCAGCAGCGCTGTGCCGTCGACTGACACGTCGGCACGCTGGCGGTCCAGCTGGTTCGGGCGGTCGCCCATGAAGTCGGCGAACACCTCGCGCGCCACCGGCACCAGGTCCGGATGGGCGACCCATGTGCCGTCGAAGCCGTCGGCGGACTCGCGCAGCTTGTCCTCCCGCACCTTCGGCAGCGCTGTCTCGTTCACTCTTGGGTCGCGCCGACTCGGGATGAAGGCCGCCATGCCGCCCATGGCGAAGGCGCCACGGCGGTGGCACGTCTTGACCAACAGCTCGGTGTAGGCGCGCATGAAGGGCACGGTCATCGTGATCTGGGCGCGGTCCGGCAAAAGGAAGTCGCCTCGGGCGCGGAACTTCTTGATGACGCTGAAGATGTAGTCCCACCGTCCGGCGTTCAGGCCGGCGGAGTGGTCGCGGAGCTCGTACAGGATCTCGTCCATCTCGAACGCCGACGTGACCACCTCCACGAGAACCGTCGCTTTGATAGTGCCGCGCGGGATCCCGAGAGTGTCCTGGGCAAGAGTGAAGACGTCGTTCCACAGCCGGGCTTCGCGATGGCTCTCCAGCTTCGGCAGGTAGAAGTAGGGGGCGCTCCCCTTCTCGACGAGGCGGCGGGCGTTGTGGAAGACGTACAGCCCGAAATCCATGAGCGAGCCCGCGATGGGCGCGCCGTCGACGGTGATGTGGCGCTCGGGCAGGTGCCAGCCACGCGGCCGGATCAGTAGCGTCGCGATCTGCTCGCCCAGCCGGTAGACGCGGCCGTCCGGGTTGGTGAACGCGATAGTCCCGTCGATAGCGTCGCGGACGTTGATCTGCCCCTCGACCATGTTCTGCCAGGTGGGGCAGTTGGCGTCCTCGAAGTCGGCCATGTAGGCGTCGGCGCCCGAGTTGAGCGCGTTGATGAGCATCTTGCGGTCCGTCGGCCCGGTCAGCTCCACCCAGCGCCGCTGGAGGTCGGCCGTGGTGACCGGCGCCACTCGCCAGTCGCCAGCACGGACCTGCCGTGTGTCGGGCAGGAAGTCAGGCAGCTCGCCGGCATCGAACCGCTCCTGGCGCTCCGCCCGCTGCTTCAGCAGGGCCTCGCGGGTCCCGTTGAATTCGCGCTGGAGGCGGGCGACGAAGTCGAGGGCGGCGGGAGTGAGAATCTCATCGAACCCCGGCAGCAGCGGGCCGTGTACCTCGATCCCTGACGACGTTGCTGGAGCCATGGCCGCGCCTCCTTGCTGTATTTGTACCCCTTCCGCCGTCAGCCCGCGCGGCTCGCCTGGTAGACCAGCTTGGCGCCGCGGCCAGGGACGAGCACCGTGAGCTCCGGCAGGAAGGTGGCGACGTAGCGACGAGGTCGCCCGGAAAGCCGCGGTTGTGCGGGAACAGCTCCCAGTGCATCGGCACCAGCACGCTGGCGCCGACGGCGCTGGCCAGCGTGGCGGCCTCCCGCGGGTCGCAGTTGCCGACGAAGAGTTCCATGCCGCTCATGCTCATACGGTACTCGGCCTGGCCGGGTACCGGGTACGCTCCTGTTGTGGCAGACGGGCGCACGTCCTTTCCCGCCCAGGTGTACGACGTTGTCCGGGCGGTGCCCGCGGGCCGGGTGACCACCTACGGGGCGGTCGCTCGGGCGCTGGGAGCCGCCGGCCGCGCCCGCGAGGTTGGCTGGGCCCTGGCGGCGCTGCGCGGCGACGACCACGACGTGCCGGCGCACCGGGTGGTCAACGCGCGCGGCGCCCTGTCAGGCGGCTGGGCGTTCGGCGCCCCCGAAGTCCAGCGCGCGCTGCTGGAAGCGGAAGGGGTCGCGTTCGACGACCGCGCCTGCGTGCGGCTCGACCGCCACCTGTGGCAGCCCGGGGTGCCAGACCTGCGCGCAGAGAGCTAGGCGGACTGCGCCTCGACGGCCGCGGCCTCTGGGCCGCCCTCGGTCTCGGCTTCGGATTCGAGCACCACCCGCTGGAAGCCCTCGGCGCAGCGGTACGGCAGGTTGTGCTTCGTCGCCTGCTCCTCAGCCCACTTCAGCATCTCGCGCTCCAGCCCGCCATTGGCCGCCCACTCGCCAATCTGGCTGACGTGCGCCGCCAGCGCCTTGATCTTCAGATCCACTGTCCCGGTGATGTCCACCCAGTGGTTGGCGCGTTGCGCCTCCGTGAAGAAGAGCCACACCTCGCGCACCTTGTGCGGCGCCAGCCCCTCGAGGGCCAGGCCGCGGAACGCCGCCGGGTTGCCCGCCGCCGGGAAGGCCGCGTCCAGCGCGGCCTGGCCCGCGGCCCGGTGGTCGGGATGGTTCACGTACGTGCCGTCCTCGGAGATGAGCATGCGCGGGTCCTGGCACAGGACGACGTCGGCCCCCACCTGGCGGATGACGCGGACGATCGCCTGCCGCAGCGCCAGCGTCGGCTCGAGCTCCCCGTCGGCGAAGCGCAGGTAGTGGGTGGCGGCGACGCCCAGGATGCGGGCGGCCGCGTCCTGCTCCACCTCGCGCAGGTGCGCCAGCTCCGTGGGCGACTGGCTCGCGTCCTCGCTGCCGGCGTCGCCGCTGGTGCACAGAAGGTAGTGGACCTGGTGGCCGTCGCGGGCCAGGGCGGCCGCCGTCCCGGCGACGCCGAAGTCGGCATCGTCCGGGTGGGCCACGACAACGAGGTACGTCGCCATCGGAGAGTCACCTGCGCTCGAAGATAGCGCTGGCGAACGTGACGCTCGACGTCCCGTCCGGCGCTAGCCACTGGGTATAGCGCAAGAGCTCGCCCGGACGCGCCTCTGCCTCCATCAGCTCCGCCAGCAGATAGATCGGCGTCAGGCCGCAGATGCGCCGCGCGTCCCCGTCGCGCAGAACCTGCCGGAAGTAGCCGACGGCATCCGGCGCCAGCGCCAGGTCGAGCGTCTCGCGGTCGTCCCGGCCGACGGCAGCCAACCGCCCGGCGTCCACCCGGGCGCGGTCGCCAAATTGTGGCCCGACGTGCGCCAGATCGACCGCGGCGATGAACGTCACCCGCCGTCCGTCGGTCGCCACCGCCTCGCGCAGCGCCGCGACGAAGTCGGCCACGACAGCCACGTCGCGCGGCGAGTACGGCGGCATCACCAGGCTGTGCAGGGAGTCGCACAGGATCGTCACCATGGGCGCCGCGCCCTCACCTGCCAGGCGCAGCGATCGCAGGTACACCGCCTGGAACTCGATGGCGTGCTCGCCAGCGTGGGCGAACTCGCCTTCGAACAGGTCGCGCCCCCAGAGTGTGCCGAGGCGGCCGAGGAACGGCGCGTCCGAGGCCACGGCGCCCAGCGGCGTGTCGTACGGCTTGCTCGTGGCCGCGAAACCCCCGGGCACAGGCGTGTGGCAGGTGCCGAGAACGACGTACAGCTCCGCCGGCGCCGCCTCCGCCAGCCGCTTGTAGGCCCAGCTGTACGTCGGCGCGCCGCGGTGGAGGTCGACGTGCGGCGCGATCAGACCGAGGGGCGGCGCCGCGGTGGCAAGGCGCTGGCCCGGCAACGCGCCTGGCCCGTCCGGGTGCGTGTAGCCCGCGGCCAGGAACGCTGGCAGCTCGCTCACGCCGTCCGGGTAGGCGCCACCCGCGTGCACCGCTGGCCGCAGCGGCGCGGCCCGGAAGGCGGCCTGTCGCTCGTCGCCGCGCCGCCGCGCCCGCGGCCCTTCGAGGTAGCCAGCGGTGTCGAGCCGCTCCAGGAAGGCGCGCACGTGGGCGCTCGACACAGGCGCGCCACGGAGCTGGAGGGCGGCCCGGATACCGTCGATGCTACGCTCGCCGTCCAGCAGCTGCAGGATCGGCACCGCGCCGTCGGACAGCGCGATAGGCGCCAGGCTCCGGTCCGAGGGGTCGCGCAGCACGAGGTACGTCTGGCCGCCGTTGCGGACGGGCAGGACCTCGACCGGTCGCAGCCGCGGCGGCTCCTCCAGGGGCAACGGCTCAGGTGCCGACTCCGACACGCCTCATCTCCTCATCGCTGATGCGCGGGACCGCCGCCAAAACCCGCGAGCCGCGCAGCAGCAGCGCCGATATCACGTAGAACGCCATCACGAACAGCAGCAGGTTGCGGTAGCCGAGCAGCAGCGACGTGTACTCCAGCATCCCGCCGACCATGATGCCGATCAGGTTCGAGGCGAACGCGATGTCGGCTGATACGCCGGTCAGCTTGAACGACCCGGCGAACACCAGGTTTGCCAGGAACACCGGCAGGAAGGCGACAGCGCTCGCCACCGTGTACCGCACCGGCGCGGACTGGATCGCCAGCAGCGCGTCGCCCGGTACCAGGTACGCGAGCAGGAGCCCGGCGAGCAGGACACCGTAGAGCGGGGGTGATGGCCGAATGGGGAAGCGCGCGCTCAGGAAGACGGCCAGGATCACGCTGCACAGGATGGCGAAGAAGACGAGCGAGTTGACCAGCCAGGTCGACCCGAACAGGAGCGCGAAGGTGACCAGGCTGCGCGTCTCGAGCAGCATGAAGGCGGCGCCGAGGAAGAACATGTGCCCGTTGAAGCCGCTGCGCGCGGCCCGCGGGGCAAGGCCGAAGACGAGCCCGAGCGCGATGACCGCCACCATGGCCAGGCCGGCCAGGTAGACGGCGGGGAAAGCGGGCGCGCGCAGGTACATGAAGGGCCAGTCGTCGGTGGCTGGCGTCGGGGGTGTCGGGTCCAGGTCGTCGGCGGGGTTCGACGCGCTCAGGACGCCCTGGCCAGCGATCGGCAGAAGGATCGCGTTCGGGTCCTCGTCCAGCCTTGGGGCGGCCGAGCGGATCGGCGTGTACGGCTGCGCCAGCTCTGGCTGGGCGGCCAGGATCGTGTTCAGCCGTGGGCCGTCGACGAGGACGCCGGCCCGGCCCCAGCCGCCGTAGCTGACCGCGTAGGGCGCCTGGCCAAAGGTCGTCTCCAGCATGCCGGCCAGCTTCCGCAGCAGCCACGGCTCGCGGTAGTAGTTGTAGAGAACCAGCGCCCCGTCTGGCGTCAGGTGGTCGCGAGCGTCCCGGAACGATTCGAGGGTGAACAGGAAGCTCTCCAGGCGCAGGCTGGCGAACTGGGAGGTCAGGGTCAGCGAGTCGGGCAGGGCGAAGATGATCAGGTCGTACCGGTCGGAGCTCTTGCGCAGGAACGCCCGGCCGTCGTCGATGTGGACGGCGACGCGCGGGTCCGAGAACGGCTGCTCGGGGTGGCGCTCGGCGCCGAGCCGGGCGATGACCGGGTCGATCTCGACCGCGTCGACGTGTCCGACGCCGTTGCGCAGGGCTATGGCCGTGTCCGAGCCGCTGCCGGCGCCGATGATGAGCGCCCGCTTGAACTGGTTCTGGCCGAAGAGCTGGTACGGCTCCTTGTAGAACGGCTCCTTCTGGTCCGAGGGCAGCATGGCCTGGTGGCCGCTCTCGTTCACGTTGAGCTCCCAGCCGAGGCCGTCCGAGGTGGGTGTGAGCCCGATCTTGTAGTAGGGCGACCACCAGTAGCTGGCCCCGATGTACCAGGCGAGCGCGGCAGCGCCAGCCAGGGGGAGCAGCATGCCGGCGCGGTCGAGCCAGCGCGGCCCTGACAGCAGCAGGAAGATGAGCAGCATGCCGCCGAACCAAACGACCGGCGGCATCTCGGTGAGCGACAGCACGAAGAAGGCGGCGATGCCCGCCAGGCTGCCGGCGATGTCCAGGCCATAAGCGCGGAGCGGCGGGGTCACCTCCCCGAGCAGGCGGCCAAGCGGCCGACCGATGCAGACGAAGACCAGGGAGACCAGGAGAAAGGCCGCTGGCAGGACGAGCGCGTTCTCGGGCGGCGCGCTGCCCGCCTCGCCAGCCCCGTAGTAGAGGACCCCGGCCGACCCGATCTTCAGCTCGAAGCGAGCGACGGTGATCAGGATGGCGACGGCGAGAATGAGCAGCGGGAAGACCCTCGGTCCGAGCGGGAGCCGCCGCCGCAGCGACAGAATGCCAACTCCAAGACCGAGGAACGAGGCCAACAGGATGAAGTTGGTGAAGTAGGACAGGAAGCGGACGTGAGCCGGCATCCAGCGGATGAGGAGCAGCTCGGCGTACAGGCCGAGGAAGCTGGTGAGGAACAGCTGGGTGTCGGGCCGGCCCAGCAGCGCGCCAGGCCAGGCGGGACGCACAGTCGACGACATGGAGACAGGATAATCGGAGCGCCGCGCCGTCGACGTGGGCGTGCGGCTAGTGTCGGTGCTGACCAACGAACATCACGAAGGACCACCTGGTGGTGGGCCGCCTGACCGACGAGCAGCAGGGGCAGGTGCACGCGGCCGTCGAGCGGCTGGAGCAGTTCCAGCTGTCCATCGTGGCGGGCTCGGGCTTACACCACGGCCGACGTGCGGGCGCATCTGCTGCGAGCGCAGGCGGCCACGGGCAGCAAGCCGGCGCTATTGGTGGTCGACTACGTGCAGCTGCTGGCGGATGAGGAGGGCGATGGCCGCTCACGCGAGCGCAACATCAGCGCCGCGGCGAGGCGGCCGGAGCGATACCCCTGATCGTCGTCACGACGTAGGCCTCGTCGAGCTTGGCCGCCGTCTTGACACGTTCCAGGTCATCCGCCTGCATGGCACTTTCCCTTCAGTAATGGTCTCCGGGTGCTGGCGCAGGGTGACTGGAGGCGGTTGGACAGAGGCCCAGGCCCCTATTTTACAAGGTTCCGAGAAGTCCGCCTTCTCGGAACCTTCACGGGCCGTCCGACGCTACGGCGGACGGCCGACGGGTCAAGGTGGCCACCCACGGGCGACTACAACATGGGATCTCTGACGCCGGCGTCCCTGTCCAGGTCGACAGGTCGTTCCACACAACCCGACGGCAGCACTATCAGATGACGTCCAAGAGGTCCAGTAGGAGGTCGACGTTGCCGATGGCGTTGCTCAGTGCCTCGCGGGCAGCGCGCAGCTCATCCGTGACCGGGCCCGCCAGGCGGTCGACGTCGTCTGAGGTCGGGTTCTGGCCAGCAGCGATGACGCCGAGGAGCTTTTGCAAGCCGTCGGCGGCATGGGCGGCGGCGAGCGGGATCGGCCCGGCGGCGACGTTCTGCGCGATCTCGCGGAGCGGACCGCTGACCCGCAGCGTCTGCCAGCGCAAGGAGGCGATCCGTTTCGCCGGGTCGTCAGCAACCCCGGCGGTGCTGAGCTGTTGCTCGTAGGCAGCGGCTCGCGCTTCGGGGCTGCTGGGGATGGCATCGGCAAGGAGAGCCTCGGATGTGTGTGCCCGCGCGTCAGTACGTCTACACGATCCTGCTTGATCCCGACCCCGATGACGGTACGTACACTGTGACGGTGCCGGCGCTGCCGGGCGTCGTGACGCAGGGCGCCACGGTCGAGGCCGCGATCGCCATGGCGAAGGACGCGATCCAGTGCCACATAGAAGGCCTAGCCGCCGACGGCGAGCCTATCCCCGAGGAGCACCAGCACCCGGAGATGCTAACGGTGAGCGTCGCCGCCTAGACCACGGCGCTCCTACTCGTAGGAGCGGCCCACGGTGGGGGAATAGAGGGGAGGGGGATATGCGCCGTCTACTCGCCATCGTTGGTATCGCGGGGGTCTTGCTCGTAGGATCAGCGCCCATTGTCTGGGCGGCTGCGAGTACGGCATCTGCACCGTCAGCCCAACGCTACACGGCCAAGTAGCGCGCTGAGCTATCGGTCGGCCGCGCGTGCAGGTAGCGACCCGTGGTAGCCACCGAGGCGTGGCCGAGGGTGGCCTGCACCAGGTGAATGGGGCACTGGCGCTCCAGAGCGTGGGTCGCGTGGGCATGCCGCAGCCGGTGCGGCGAGACCTTCCCGACAATCCCCGCGCGCCGCCGCCTTCTGGACGATGCGCTCCATGGCGGAAGCATCGAGATGACCACCGCGGGCAGGCACAGTCAGTGGCACCCGTCAAGTTCACGGGATGCGGGTCGAGACACCGATGTCCGAGGCGGACGGCATCGCCTTTATTCGGGCGCTCCCTGAGGCAGAGGCCACCGGCAGCCCAGCTAGCCCGCGACGCGTGCGGCGCACCTTCCAACGAGTCTGACTCGACGCCCGCCAGCCGGTGGACCTCGCCAACTACCAGCCGCTCAACGCGCGGCTGTCCCAGGGCGACGTGGTCTTGGCGCCCATCGCTGTGCTCGGCACGGCACAGGACTTTGCCGACCCTAGCGACCTGCAGACGGCGCCCCACCCGCTCGCGCTCGGTGACGATCTTGGTGTCACCGTTATCCTGCCCCGCGCCGGTGAACCCGCGCGCGGGCCGGTAGTTCTGCGTGCCTGGTACACGCCGGCCATTGTGGTGAGCGCGGACTGCGTAATAGGTAAGGGCCAAGAGGTGCTGGTAGCACCCATCTATCCATCGGAAGACGCGGCGGAGGGCGACCGGGCCGGCATCCGCGCCGGCAGCTTTGTAGCTGCTATGTCGCTGCCGGGGGACCCGGCGATCACTTTCCCAGACGGCCAAGTGGGTCCCTGGCCGGAGTCCTACGTCGACTTTAATCAGACCACGGCGGTCACCGGCATCCTGGCCGCTGAGGACCGCCTGTTCATGCTCGCGCGGCCACAACTCGAACGGCTCCACTTCGCGCTAGCGCGCTTCCTGATTGTGCGAGAGCTAAGCACGCGCGGCACCCTAGCAGCCGCCGAGGGGAAGGTGGTCGAGAAAGTGGCGGTGGTCTCGACCACCGGCAGGCGGCACACGGTCATGCTGATGTTTACGGATGGCTCGTATCTCATCGCTTACCAAGAGCCGCGGCAGGACGCCTACGTGCTGGAGTCAGTAACCATCAAGGACGGCCGGTTTGACCGCGAGAGCGTCCAGGCCCTCACTGGCCAGAGGCTGGTACTGCGCTTCGAGAACGAGGATCGTCGCGACTGGCGCGTGATGGCTAAGGCGGTGGGACTGGCCCCGCAGGAGGTATCTGCAGCGGACACTACCCACGTCGAAATTATTTGCCCAGACAGGCCGCTGGAGGTCGACATCACCAACGCGGACAGGCCCCAAGGCCCGAAGTTGCGCCTGAGGGTCATCCAGCCGGCCGGCGGGTCCTAGAGCAGCGATGGGGTCGACTCGCTGAGCTGCCTGGCAGTCCCAAATAGCTTTCCATAATGGCCCTCATCACAAGCTATACTGCGCGAGCGCCGATGCCTAGCCAGACGCCGAGCGGCAATGCCCGGACCTTTGCCGGGCTACTCCAACAGTTCAATGAAGTGGTGGAGACCGCTCGAAATCGTGGGGAGCTAGAGGAATTCAAGGCGCTGACGCTCGCCAAGGCGCCGGGTCAACGGTGCGACCCGACGAGTACATTCGTCTCCGTGAAAAACTCCCTGCGACGCCAGCCATCGCAGCCTACTTACCCGCTTTCGTTCGGCCGTGCCGGTCGGTGTCCGATTTCTGGGACTACATCAAACCTCGGTACGCGACGTACCCCGAGCGCCGTACCTTCTTGCGTGAACACTTCGAGCCAGCGTTGCGGGCAGCAGAAGGACAGCCAGTTTCACTCAGCGATAGAGGCATCAGGCGCGGATTGAAAGCTGACGGTACTGCCTATATCGATGAGATCTGGCAAAAGGCACTTGAGCGGCGCACAAGCGATCCCGAGAGGCCTATCACGATGGCGCGCACACTGCTCAAGTCGGTCTGCAAGATGATCCTTGATGAGGCCTCCATCGAGTACACCGCCCAGGAGGATCTGTCAACCCTCTACAAGAAGGTAGCTCGTCAATTGAAGCTGGACCCCAACCACCACTCGGAAGAGGTGTTCCGTCAGATCCTGGGTGGCTGCAACTCCATCGTCTCGGGGCTTGGCACGTTGCGCAACCGTCTGAGGCAGGTGACATGACGCTCCAGACCAGCTACACCGACGCGCGGGCCCACCTGGCCGAGCTGCTCGATCGCGCCAGCCACGACCGTGAGACAGTGATTATCACGCGCCGCGGCGCCCCCGACGTGGCGTTGGTCGCTGCCGACGAGCTGGGCAGCTTGCAGGAGACGGCCCACCTTCTGCGGTCGCCGGCCAACGCGCGCCGGCTCCTAGCCGCGCTCCAGCGCTCGCTCGCCGGTGATGTCGAGCCAGGGAGCGTCGCCGAGCTGCGGACCGAGCTCGGTCTTGACGCCGCCCGGTAGCTCGGGCAGTCAGCAGCGGGGCCGGCAGCGCCTGACCACGTTCGACCCGGACTTCCGTGAGGATCTGCGCTGCTGCCCTGAGCGGCGATATCCCCACCTATTCGATACGGAGCGGACCACGCTCAAGAGCCGCGCCCACGACCCTCAGCTCGGCCGGCGGCACCACTCCATCCGCCACGTCGCTCCAGCTTCGGCAACGGCTCGGATCACGCTGCTCTCCTGGTCTTCGTCCTCGCCCCGTGGCCGCCCGGCCACCACGATGTCGAACGCCGCACCGTCTGGCCGCGCGTCCGACGCGAAGCGCCTGAGCGCGCGAACGCCGTTGGGTCGCTAGCGGGATGGCGCAACACCGACATCATTGTCTTCAGACCATAGCAGCACAGTTCGGTCGTCAAACATGCCCACCCTGGCTGCCTTGCTGGCCCGTGCTTGCTCAATACGGTTCCATTCGATCTGGCGTTCGTCTACCAGTGCCAGCAGCACTTCCAGCACATCAGCCGCCTCGTCGATAAACTGGGTCTCCGTTGTGGCAGCCGCGAGCTCGGCGGCTTCCTCTTGCAGCTTGCGCGCCAGGGCCTCGCGCATAGCCGCGGGATCGAGTCGCAGCGTCTGGCACCGGGCGCCGGCCGCCACGATCAGGCCTGGTATGCCGTCGCGTACCAGCTTTAGATGCCACTGCTTCATAGCCGCACCTTGAAGTGAGGAAGTGAGCTTAGCCGCTCTGCCGATGTCGCGCCGACACGATAGCTGGTGCGCTCTCCGCCTCGGCCACGATCGGGCGGGCGTCTCTCTTGCGCGGTGGCTTCCCCAGGTCGCTTTCCCCAATAGAGACCGGATTTTCAGAGATCCGCTGGACGGTCGACGCGTGCCAGCGCTTCCCACACGTGGCGCAGGCAGCCCGGCAGCCTCGAGCGCGGCGGCTCCGATCCCTACGCCGCCACGCGCACGCTGACGAGCTGGGGCTGGAGATTGCCCAGGTCCTTGCGTGCTTGGCGCGTCCATTCGACCGTCCACGTCACCACCCCAGCTCGCCGTGCAGCTCCTCGGTCGAGAGCACCCGACCCGCGGACACATCCTCGAGCGCCTCCAGCGTTGCGCGGCGCTCCGCCTCGGTCTCAGGCTCGTCGTCGATCGGGGCGCTCAGAAGCTTTCGGGCGAGAGGATCCCGCCAGTAGAGGCGCAGCTGCTCCAGAGCCTCCGCCGCCGCGTTGGAGGCCTCGCCCTCGGGGAGCTCGTCGACCAGCTAGTGTAGACGGTCTTTAGTCGTCATTCGGATCACCTCCGCGCTGCCGGCTTGGTGTGGGCCGGCGGGGATAACTACACGTGTCAGGCGTTCGCGAGAGGCGCCCTGGCAGCGTTTCTGGGTGTCAATTTTACGCGGTTCGTGGCGCTCTCACTCTCGCTGAACCAGTCCGTCCGCTATTCTGGCTGGCGCATCTCGCGCAGCATCAGCACGTAGTCGAGATCGGGCGTCGGTACCCCGCGCGTGGAAAGCCAGGACAGCACTTGCGACCGGTGCTGAGCGGAGTGGGTCAGGACTTGTAGAAGCCCTTCCCGCGCCGTGACGGGAAAATCGAACCAGGGGATGTCGAGCGCCCGGCGAAGGCCCTCGGGCGTGATTGCGTCGAGCAGCGTCAGATAGGCGGCGCCCAGCTCTTGGACGTGGCTGCGGAACCAGCCGAGGTCGTGCGTGCCGTAGGCGGCGTCGCTCTCCAGGGATGGCCACGGGCGCTGCTCCAGCATGGTCAGGTAGACGTATTCCACTCTGGCCAGGTGCGCGAGCGTGCCGGTGACCGTGCTCCGTGTTCCTGGCGCCTCGCCCGCGATCACCTGAGCGTCGAGGCCAGCGACGAGGTCGAACACCTTGCCGTTGGCCCAGGAGTTGTGGCGGAAGAGGTCGATCAGATCTTGCATGCCGGAGAGCCTAGCGCGCGTGCGGCGTCCGGCTGCATCAGGCCCGCTGGTCGAAGCGGGCCGGCAGGTCGAGGAGCCAGGACACATCGCTCTCTGGCGCCACATCTCGTGGCTGCATAGCTCGCTGGAACAGGCGCGCGCCGGCCTGCCCCGCCAGACGGATGGACCGGCCTTGCCGGCGCAGCCAGGCACCCTCGCGCAGACCGAGCACCGGCACGTCGTTGTCCTCCAGAAACTCCTGCAGACGCTGCTCGCGTGTCTCGCCCATGTGCCGGGAGCTAGGATCCGGGTCCAGGTAGTGGGGATTGATCTGGAAGGGGATCAGCCCGAAGGCCTGGAATGAGGCCGGCTGCACGATGGGCATGTCGTTCGTCGTCCGCAGTGACGGACACGCCATGATCGTGCCGGCGCTCACGCCCAGGTAGCGGAGGGTGCCCTCGATGACCCGACGTCGCACTGGTTCGAGCAGGTTCCGATCCTGCAGGGCCTTCAGCAGACGGAACGTATTGCCGCCGCCAACGAAAAGTACCGTCGCGGTCTCGATCGTCTGGCGCACGTCCTGCACGGCATGGAGCCCGACGACGGAGACGCCCAAAGGCGCAAGAGCCGCTTGGACGCCTGCGGTGTAGCCCGCATGGTCAGCGAGCGCGAAAGGGGCGAAGTGGATCGTCCGCTCCGCCCCCAGGAACACCACGATCGCGTCCCGCGCATGCTTGAGGTGGCCACGGCCAAAGGCGGCCGAGTTGCTCAACAGAAGTAGATCGTCGGTCATCCACTCACCTTCACTCCAGTGAGAGGCCGGATCGCCGACGCATCCCGTTGCCCGTGAGTGAAGACCAGCCCGCGATGAGCGTCAGCTCCGTGCCCTCTCTCTGACCCGCCTAACACGCGGAGCCCCATGAGAGCCCAACACTACACGAAAGGTACAAGACGAACGCGCCGCTCGTCAGTGCACCGAGTGCTAGGAAGAGCACCAGGCCCAGTGCGGGAGCCCTGGCCGGCCTGCGCCGGGGACGACCCGCCGCGGCGACCGGCAAACCAGCCGCCGATAGCCGCGCCGTTCGAGGCGCCGTTGTTGTTTAGCGGGTCAACCAGGGTCAAGTCCCAATTCGTGATGTAAATCTGGGAGTTCTCCTCGGGGTCGGCGAGGGGAGCTGAGGGTCTACGCGGCGATGCCCTCCTTGAGCAGGTTGCCGGTGCCGGCTTCTCCGGTGAGCAGCCGGGTCATGGACTGCTGCTCCGGGACCGGCCCACGGCCTCAGAAACTTTCTCTGCTTCCTCCTTGCGGCTTTCCTGCCTGGGAGCCGATTCGGGGTCTCGACCGGAAGGCCGGGAAAGCCCTCCACAACCAGAACAGGAGCAAGTCCATGAACGAGATCCCATTCCCGCGCCGACGAAGCCACATCACCAGGCAGCCCGTGCTGCGCTACACCAACGGCGGCCAGGCAGTGACCACCCTGGGCCTGGCGATCGACTCGCGCCGCTTCAACCGCACGAGCCAGCAGTGGGACGCTGAGCCCACCACCTTCCTGGACGCGACGATCTGGGGTCCCCTGGCGGAGCACGCCTGGAGAGCCTGAACGTAGGCGATTCAGTGATCGTCAGCGGGCGGCTGGTGACCCGCACCTGGACGCCCGAGGCTGGCAAGAACGCCGGCGAGGAGCAGCGGCGCCCAGAAGACCTACAACAAGGTCCATAACGGGATCCGGGCCATCGGCGAACGCGGGAACTCGCTGCTCAAGACCACGTTCAAAGCGCTACGCAGCGTCAGCCTCTGCCCCTGGAAGATCGGCGACATCGCCGCAGCCGCCCTCGTCCTGCTGCACTTCGAACACGACCGCACCACCTGATCAACCAGCGCCCAGCGCCACGAGCCGCTACGCGGAAAGGCTCACTGGCCTATGCGTCCGTCGATCCGCTCGCGCAACAGGTCGACGTGACCCATGTGGCGGGCGTACTCCTCGATCATTCCGACCAGCACCTCGCGCAGCGACATCGGCCCTCCACCGCTGCCATGCTGATTCAAGGGA